>Ga0164304_10000055_pt1 | contig 25794 bp, 19 predicted proteins | sample Whisoiple_217_MG_FD_110216 | JGI IMG/M metagenome (GOLD analysis project Ga0164304, IMG submission 110216) | Soil microbial communities amended with pyrogenic organic matter from upstate New York, USA - Whitman soil sample_217_MG | ecosystem: Environmental > Terrestrial > Soil > Agricultural...
AAAATAGTAATGGCTGTGCGGTTCGTTTTTAGGACTTACTCCATTCACCACTAAGCCCAGAACGTGCTGGCTTGATTTCTTCAATAGCTCCTTCGCAAAAGCCACAGTACCAGAATTAAGAAATCCAGGCCGCACAACCAATAAAATCCCATCTGCTTTATTCCCCAGAATCAGAGCATCAGCAGCAACATTCAGAGAAGGGGCATCAATAATCACTGCATCATAAGTAGCCGAAAATTGCTTAAGCAATAAAGTGATCCGCTGTGAATCCAACAGAGCCATTGGATTGGGCGGAATCACCCCGCAAGTGAGCACATCTAAATTATCCATAACTTGGGCGATCGCATCCCCAAACCCAGCTTGTCCGACTATCACATTGCTCAAGCCTACTTGATTGGGAAGTTCCCAAATTTGATGTTGAACAGGAGAGTGCATATCCGCATCTACCAGCAAAACCTTCCGTCCTAATTGAGCTATAGCTACAGCCAAATTAGCCGATACAGTAGACTTGCCTTCTTGCGGTAGCGAACTACTGACAACAATCACTTTCAGCTCTTTATCCGAACTCAGGAACCTCAGATTTGCCTGAAGCATTCGGTAAGCAGCACTGCTCGAAGTATGAGGAGTATCTCTAACAACAATCTGTCGGGGAGATAGCTCTAAATCCTGCGCAGCAGACTTAAGCAGCCAGGAATTGCGCCGAGGATTTTTTTCAGACTTTCTATGGAAAGGAATCACCCCCAACAAAGTAAACCCAAATAATTCCCTCGCCTCTTCAATAGTTTTCACAGACTTATCTTGATATTCTAAAAGCAGCGCCGCAGCTACAGCAAGCATAGTTCCCAACAAGCTGCCCGATACCAGCAATAAAGACTTGCGAGAAGCCACTGGTTCTTCGGGAACGCTCGGCTTTTGGATAATCCGAGCATTCCCCACTTGCTGATTTTCAGTAATCCGAATTTGCTGGAGTTTTTTCTGCAATTCTTCATAATCAGCTTCCGCTTCTTGAAGTTTTCTTTCTAGTTCCCGCTTTTCCTTCTCTAGCTTCGGCAAAACTTTTACCCGCTGCTTGTAGCCAGCTAGAGAATTTGATAGAATTGTAACTCGCTCAGCCAAACCCTGGCGTTCTACATCTACCTTGATAAATTCTTCGATCAGTTTTGGTTTCACGTCTCCTATCTGTAAACTTTGATTGGGCAAAGGCTGTTGCCCGCCTAAAACTTGTTGTATTTGTTGCTCGAGTAAAGCTTTTATGGTAGCTTTTTTAGTTTCTAACCTAGTTATTATAGGCGAATTATCCAGGTAGCGATTTTGCTCAATAGCTAACTGACGCTCTATTTGTTTGTACTCTTTCAGAGCTTCCTGCACAGTGCTAGATTCGCTGAGAGTGCTGGCGGTCAATGCTTGCCGGGGATTCATTTGTAATTCGTCTTCAAATGCTTTGGACTTTGCACTGGCCTGGAGCAAATCCGACTTAGCTTGGTCGATTTCACTTTCTAGTGCCGCCATAACTGCTACTGCCGATCTAGCTTCTTCTTCAAGATTTACAACTTTATTATCTTCTTTAAATTTCCTCAATTCTGCCGCTGCTTTCCGCATAGCTTGGTCGGAGTTAGGCAGTTTTTTTTCAATAAACTGTCGAACAGACACAGCTTCTAGGCGATTCACTTTTTGATTGTTATCTATATAAAAATTCATCAGGGTTTTTACGACATCTGCTGCTATTTTCGGGTTTTTGTCTTTGTATGAAACCGTTAGAATATCAGCGCCCTTAATAGTAGTTACGCTCAGCTTTTTCAAAATATCTTTGGTTTTCAGGGGATTATTTTTTTCGTCTTTTAACTGAAGCCTATTTATAGTTTCTTCGACATTTTCTACAGAACGAATCAGTTCGATCTCGGTAGTCAGAGGGTTACTTTGCTCCGCCGCCGGAGTCAACTCTCCGATTTCTTTGCCCAATTCTGTTAAAGCAGATCCAGGAGTTGTTTTCTTAAATAACAGCTTTCCTTCTGCTTCATAAACTGCTTTTTCCTTCAGCGTGGCGTAGGTCGTGAGTGCAACAACCGAGGCAAATACAGCTAAAGCTGGCAGCCACCTGCGCTTCAAAATCTGCCAGTATTCCTGAAATCCGATACCACTTTCACTTGATTCCATCTGTTCCTCCCCAAAAATTATTTTTTGTAAACTCTAACACTCTAGGCTTTTAAAGTCATTACTTAGGATGTCCATTATATCACGTAATTCAAGCAATGTCATGTAAAAAAAATGTTGTTTGCGATCCCCATCACGCCCAAATTATATATTTGTGTTATAAATAAAATTATTGTGCTCCTAGGCAGCAGTGCTCGAATATAAATGCAGCAATAAGGTGGCATCTAAGAACTTAATCTACAAAACAATTAGGATACGCGACATATTCTTGGTACTACGACCTTAATTGGATCGCTTGAGTGATGCCCGATTAAAAGGCTGATTAATTTGAGGAGACTAGGCGGTATAAAAAAACCTCCACCTTAGGAAGTACATCGAGTTTTAGCTATTAAAGTCTTTATACAGGATATTTAGCCTATTACTTGAGTCAAGATCTCTGATGTTAAAAAAAATGTTGTTTGTGACCCCCTTCACGCCCAAATTATATATTTGTGCTATAAATAAAATCATTGTCTTCCTGGGCAGCAGTGTTGGAATATAAAGGCAGCAATAAGGTGGCATCTAAGAACTTAATCTACAAAACAATTAGGATACAGGACATATTCTTGGTACTATGGCCTTAAGCATATCACTTGAGAGAGCTCCGATTAAAAGGGTGATTAATATCAGGATACCAGGTAGCGTAAAAAAAAATCTACCTGAGGAAGTAGATCTAGTTACGGTAAACTTGTAGTCTAGCATAGCGTGTGATGAATAAGAACATAAGAAAACTCAGCAAAGTGTTGGTGTGATTAAGGGCTCGTCATTTTTTGACGATCGATGCAATTTGTTTGGCGACCGCACCCTTCTTGGCCTTGGGTATTCGTTTAGATGGTAGATTCAATCTCGCTCCATACTTACAGAGTCTGGCTGTAATTACAGTATTATTTGTAGCAGTAAAACTTATAGTATTTTATACCGGCGGCTTATACAAGCGTTACTGGCAGTATGCCGGTCTCGAAGAAATGACACTCCTAGCGATGCTGATAGGTATATCCCTAGGAGTAGAAATTATATTATCCCTACCACTCTACCACCTAAATAATTCGCCGGTCGCAAATCTGCCACGATCGCTGCCGCTACTAGACGCTATGATCGGCTTTTTGTTAATTGGGGCCTTTCGTTTCAGCATTCCCGCCCTCGCAAGATGGCACAAAAAACCGTGGAAAGTTCAGCAACGCGATCGCATCCTGATAGTCGGTGCGGGCAGTGCAGGCACATCTCTGGTGCAAACGATGCAGAGGAGCCCCGAGGTAGGACTCCATCCAATCGCTTTCATTGACGACGACCCCAAAAAATTCAGCAAGCAGATTCGCGGACTGCCTGTAGTTGGCAATCGCGGTAGCATTCCCGAAATAGTTCGATCGCTAAAGATCGGCAAAGTGGTGATTGCCATGCCCTCAGCTCCGGGAAAAGAGATTAGGGAAATCGTAGAAATTTGCCAGTCAATTGGAATTCCAACCAGCACTCTCCCCGGCTTCAATGAAATCATCAACGGTCGCGTCAGTTTAGGTAGCCTCAGAGAAGTACAGATTGAGGACTTGCTCCGCCGCGAACCGATTCAAACTGATGTTGAGAAAGTCTTGGGATTGATAGGAGGCAAGAAAGTTCTAATTACTGGTGCGGGTGGCTCCATTGGCAGCGAACTTTGCCGGCAAATATTAAAGTGCGCTCCTAGGGAAATTATCATCGTCGGACACGGAGAAAATTCTGTATTCAATATTCAACAAGAACTAGGAAAAATCCTGTCTGAAATCAAAAAAAACAGCAAAACCCAAACAGATATTACTCGGGTGACAGCCTTTATGGCCGATATTCGCTTTCGCGATCGCTTAGAGTACCTTTTTCTCACAATGAGACCAGACATCATTTTTCATGCGGCGGCTCACAAACACGTACCCATGATGGAATTAAACCCGCCGGAAGCGATTACTAACAATGTGCGGGGGACGAAAAATCTGCTGGATATGGCATTGAAATACAATGTAGCACAATTTGTGATGATTTCCACCGACAAAGCGGTGAATCCAACTAGCATTATGGGAGCTAGCAAAAGAGTTGCCGAAATGCTGGTGCTGCAAGCAGCCAAAAAAAGCAAAAACCCGTTTGTAGTGGTTCGTTTCGGTAATGTTCTGGGCAGTCGCGGTAGCGTCGTACCTACTTTCAAACGACAAATTGCTGAGGGCGGGCCGATCACAATTACCCATCCAGAGATCACTCGCTATTTCATGACAATTCCCGAGGCTGTTCAACTGGTTTTGCAGGCGGCCGTCATCGGCAGTGGCGGGGAAGTATTCATGCTGGAGATGGGGGAACCAGTCAGAATTTGTGATTTAGCACAGGATTTGATTCGGCTCTCGGGATATGAAGTGGGCAAAGACATAGAAATCGAGTTCACAGGGCTGCGGCCTGGAGAAAAATTGTTTGAAGAGCTGTTTATTCCGGGCGAGAAATACAACCGCACTAAACACAAAAAAATTCTCAGTCTTGGCAATGCCAGCCGCCTAGTGAAAGAAAATATTGACGAGGAAGTAGAAGCCCTTTGTCAAGCTGGCGATCGCAATGATACCAATTTAATTGTCTCAATGCTACAGCAGTTAGTACCTGAATACATACCAGGATATTCAACAGCCAATTTGCCCGCAAATACAGCCAAAGAAACAACCGATACGGTAAAGATTAGCAGTGCAGCATCTGTTCAGTTAGAGAAGAATTTGCGGGTGGCTCTTGCCAATGAGGAGTTTCGGGTTTACTATCAGCCGATCGTCAGTCTGGAAACCGATCGAATTAGTGGTTTTGAAGCGCTGTTGCGCTGGCAGCACCCGAATCGAGGTTTGCTTTTGCCAGACGAATTCCTAGCAGCGGCAGAAGAAACCGGCTTGATTGTTCCTATTGGCGAGTGGGTACTGCGGCAAGCTTGCAGCCAGATGCGGGTTTGGCAGTCGCAATTTCGTCTTAACACTCCTTTAACAGTCAGCGTGAATCTGACTACCAAACAGTTTTTCCAAGCTGACTTAATCGAGACGATAAACCAAATATTGAAGGAAACAAATCTCGCTCCTTCTAGTTTGAGGTTAGAAATTCCTGAATATGTTGTGACGGAAAATTCCGAGTTGGCTGGGTATGTTTTTCTCAAACTTAAAACTTTAGGGGTGCCAGTACAAATTGACCACTGCGGTCTTAGTGATGTATCCTTAACTCAGCTCTATCAATTGACGCGGCTCAAGTATGGGAAATTTGACAGTTTGAAGCTAGATTGTTCCCTAGTCAACGGGCTTGATGCTACCAACCCCAACTTAGAAATTCTTCGGAAAATTATGGCCATGAGTCAGGATTTAGGTATGGGTATGATTGCTACAGGAGTAGAAACGATCGGGCAAATAGCTCAGCTCAAAGCTCTGAAATGCGTCTACGGACAGGGATACTTTTTCTCTAAGCCTGTAGAAGGCTCTCAGGTAGGAAAATTGATAGGGGGTAGGGCTGTTAATAGTTAATGGGTGCATTACAATATACTGTTGTGCTTGTAACTGAAGCTATGCTAGTAGCATATTACCTGTCAAAATTAACCTAACTCGGCTCTATCTATCATGAAAATTTGGCGATATCAGAAATGGCTCGATTTCTGGAATAAGTTGACAAGTGGCTCCACCAATCGCCAAATTTTTGGTGCGGCTGTTACGGTTGGTATCGGAACCGGATTCGTGAAAGTGGCATCTGTCGGCAAAGAATTGGTGGTTGCTTGGAAATTTGGTACAGCGGGCGATCTGGATGCGTTTTTAATCGCGTTGGTGGTTCCTTTTGTGATTACCAATGTTATAGCTAGCTCTTTTAATGCAGCTCTCATACCTACTTACATTCGGGTGCGAGAGCAGTCAGGTATAAAAGCAGCTCAAAAACTTTTTTCTGGAGCCATAGCATGGAGTCTGGGACTGTTGGGAATCACAACGGTATTAATGCTGGCTACTGCACCGCTGTATCTGCCAAAGATGGCGGCAGGTTTCAGTGCTGAAAAATTAGATCTGACTTACAAGCTACTGTGCGCGATCGCTCCGATAATCCTGCTGACTGGTATGATGACTATCTGGGGTGCTGTGTTGAATGCAGGAGAGCAGTTCGCTTTAGTGGCTGTTGCTCCGATTATTACTCCTGTTATTACGATGCTATTTCTTTTCGGGATTAATTCTTGGGGTGTCTTTAGCCTGGCATCTGGCTTAGTCTGCGGTCAATTGCTGGAAATGCTTGTGGTGGGAATCGTACTGCGGCGGCAGGGTATTTCCTTGCTGCCAAAATGGTATGGATTTGACACTCATTTAAGAGAAGTAGCTGGTCAGTATGCTCCGATGATTGCTGCCGCATTTTTAATGTGTAGCACTGCTTTAGTGGATCAATCGATGGCAGCAATGTTGCCATCAGGAAGTGTAGCTTCATTGAACTACGGTAATAGAATCATTTCATTGCCAATTACTATAACTAGCACAGCATTGAGTACAGCGGTGATTCCCTATTTTTCAAAAATGGTTGCCCGTGAAGATTGGACAACTTTACGTCATACCCTTAAGCAGTACCTGGGGCTGATTTTTGCGTTTACTATACCGCTAACTGGGTTAATAATCTTATTTTCTGAACCGATAGTCCAGATCCTCTTACAAAGAGGTTCATTTACGGCTAACGATACTCATTTAGTAGCTCAAATTCAAGCTTGTTACGCTTTCCAGATCCCTTTTTATATTTCCAGCATTTTGGTGGTGCGTTTAATTTCTGCCATGCGAAACAACCAAATACTGATGTGGGGTTCTGGCAGCAACCTAATCGTCAATATTGGATTAAACTATTTATTTATGCAATGGTTGGGAGTTCCAGGCATTGCTTTGTCCACCAGCGGTGTCTTCTGTTTTAGCTTTTTCTACTTATGTTTTTTTGCTAATAAGCGTTTTAAAAAAAACATTGACTGATTCACAAAAAATGATACAATCAACTAAACAATAGGAGTCAATATATGCCTAAAAAAATACCAACAAGCGAAACGAGAACATTTGAGCAACTTCGAGAACATTATGAAATAGAAAAGGAATTAGCAGAGCGGCTGCGTAATTCTACCGAAGAAGAGAGAATATCTTTATATACGTCTCTTTATGATACTTTGTTCCAGAAAGTATCACATCATCCGCAATTGACCCGAAAAGTAGACTCTAAATCAGGACTTGTATATGTATCTAAACAGCTACAGTTTCTTCAACGTTTCTTGAATCTGAATTCTACATTTCTTGAAGTGGGACCCGGAGATTGCAGTTTGATACTGGAAGTGTCTAAGCAGGTAAGAAATGCCTATGCAATTGATGTCTCTAAAGTGGTTACTCAAAATCAGAATCTTCCAGAAAACTTTGAATTAATTATTTCCGACGGTCGTAGTATTCCTGTTCCTAGAGATAGTATTAATGTTATCTACAGTAATCAGCTCATGGAACATTTACATCCTGATGATGCATTCAAGCAACTTCAGAATATTCATCAGGCACTAAATAAAGGGGGGATTTATATTTGTATTACGCCGAATCGACTTACCGGTCCCCATGATATATCCGAATTTTTTGATGACATTGCAACAGGATTTCACTTGAAGGAATACACGATTACTGAGTTATCTGAACTGTTTCAAAAAGTAGGATTTACTCAGATTAGTAACTATATAGGTGCTAGAGGAATATATATAAAATTCCCATTATTTATTAGTAAAATATACGAAGCATTTCTAAGTAAAATTCCTTCTAGTTTAAGAATCAAAATGGCATCTAATTTACTTTGTGATGTATTTTTACAAATAAGAATGGTAGGAACCAAATAAGGGGCTATAAAGAAAATGCATTGTACCGCGAATAGACTTACTCATTTACCGATAGCATTGTTGTTCAAACCAAAAAGCCAGGGGATTATTTTTAATCTAAGTTACAAAATGGTATTTGTCTAATCTTTAACTCAGTATTATTACCGCCAAATGATTTTTGGTTCTCAGAGATCTTAAAAAATCTAATCAACCAGTAATTGATCAACAGCCATGAAAATAACATTAGTAATATCATCACTTTCCTGTGGAGGAGCAGAACGAGTTTTGGTTTTGCTTGCCAAAGGATTTACAGAAAGAGGATATGAAGTTAGCGTAGTCACACTATCTGCAAAAGACACTGATTTCTATAAACTGCCAGAAGGCGTTTCTAGATTATCCCTGGCAATTATGAAAAAATCACCTACTCCTTTTCATTCTTTATGGAACAATCTGACTCGCTGCTTAATATTGAGGCAAGGAATTCAAGCTACTCAGCCTGATGTAGTTATTTCATTCGTGACTCCCACCAACATACTGACCGTGCTATCTCTGATCAAAACAAGCTACCCGGTTATTGTCACCGAGCATTGTGACCCTACGGTGAGGTCTTATCGTAAAATAATAGAAAAATTGCGGATTTTTATTTATCCAAAAGCTGCTAAAGTTGTGAGTGTAAGTAAAGGAGTGGATGCTTATTTTGATTGGTTACCAAAAACAAAAAAAGCAGTAATATACAATCCGTTAGTGTTGATTGAAAACGAGCAAGATCAACCTAATTTCATTGAATATTCTGACCCAAAGAAGCAATGGATTGTTAGCATGGGTCGTCTAAATAACCAAAAGGGTTTCGATCTGTTGCTATCCGCTTTTGCAAAAATTGCTGAGCGCTATCCAGATTGGAATTTGTTGATATTAGGAGAAGGAGAAATTAGACAGGAACTGGAAAAAATTAGAGATGATTTAGGGTTAGCAAATCGCGTTATTTTCCCGGGAAATATTAGCAATCCTTTTCCTATATTAAGGAGATCGCAACTATTTGTGATGGCTTCTCGCTTTGAAGGTTTTCCTATGGTACATGGCGAAGCTATGGCTTGTGGGCTACCAATTATTTCTACTGATTGTCCCAGCGGGCCACGAGAGATTATTCGCAATAACTTGGATGGTATCTTAGTACCAAATGGAGATATATCAGCATTAGCCACAGCGATGGAGCGTCTAATGTCCGATCCCCAAGAGCGCAAACGTTTAGCTACTTACGCGCCAGAGGTGACCGAACGCTTCAGCTTAGAAAAGGTAATGGCAGAATGGCAATTATTAATAAGCGAAGTAATCAAGGAAAAATAGAAATTATCGCTGAAAATAGCAATCCAATACAAACTCAATAAAAATGCTAATATGTATTTACAGTTTTTACTCAACTTTTAATTGGAGGAGGTTATCGTGGGAGTATTACTGGATGATGTGATGAGAACATATGAACTTCAGCAAGGAGGACGACTGCACAGGATTATAGTTTGCTTATTTGCTCCTGGGGTGCAAGCGGTGGTTGTTTTCAGATTTGGACAATGGGTACATCTACAGCCCAAGTTTTTGAGGATGTTTCTGAAACCGATTTATCTAATAATGAATGGAATCATACAAATTATGTGGGGAATAGAGATTCAGTATGCGGCAAATATCGGAGCTGGTCTTTATATTGGTCATTTTGGTGGGATTACTATTTCAGGGGCTGCAATTATTGGAAAGCGCTGCTCTGTTTCACAGAACGTTACTATTGGTGTTTCCGGGCAAGGAGAAAAAAAAGGAGTACCCATAATTGGCGATAACGTCTATATTGCTCCAGGTGCTAGGTTGTTTGGGAAAATATCTATAGGAAACAATGTCAAAATAGGAGCTAATGCAGTAATCTACAAGGACATACCAGATAATGCAGTTGTAGTATTAGAGCCTGGCTTTAAAATTATTTCATATAAAGGAAATCGAAAGACTGAAGTAATCAATTAACATCAAATTCGCATTCCCTAATATGGAGAGAAAATATTCCAGGCGACGGCTTTATAAAACAGTAATCCTTACTTTGTGTACAACATTTCTTTAGGCATAGCTAGATATTCTCCTAACCCAATCATAAGTCTATGTATCAAAAAAATATCGCTTTCTTTCTTCCTACTTGGGCTGGTGGTGGTGCAGAAAGAGTAGTAGTGAATTTGCTTAAAGGTATTGAAGCGATCGCTTGCAGTTGTCCTGTTGTTGCTACCGACTCTCCTTCAGAACCACAAGAAATCTTAGAAGCAGGAAAATATGGTTCTTTGATACCTATCGGAAACTCAGTGGCATTGGCAGATGCTATGATACAAACTTTGGAGGTTCCTGTGAGTAGAGATGTATTAGTAGAACGGGGAATGTATTTTTCTCCTGAGCGAGCTGTTTCTGAAGATCTGACGCTATTGCACTATGAATAAAAGCAGCAAAATTGGAACCAATCAGCCAGTTCATATATGATAAAAAATAATAATCTTTTTAGCGAACTCTGCGCTATAAGGAACAAAAAAGTTTAGTTGATAAAAAACTTAAGGACAACTATTTAAGTAAAACATGATTAGGCAATTTTGGGGATATAAAAACACAATTAGGCGACTTTACCAAGTAGCAATAGTTGTTTTGTTTATGACTATGCTCTATGTGGGTTGTGTAAATACACAAGCAAATACACACGCCCAAAAACGGCCTAAAAAATTAATCGAATATGGTTGGGACGTGCCGACACCGGCCTTTGTCAAGCGAAACATCGAACAAATGGAAAAAAGACCATTTGATGGCATTATAATAAAATTTAAAGGAGGCAAAAAAGTTTTCCTGCACCAGCCTTACGATCCCAAAGAATTCAATCAAGATTTACAAAGCTTGAAATCGACTGATTTTACCAAATTTACGGATAACTTCGTGCTGATGTGGGCGACGCCAGAGGAGGGATGGGATTGGTTTAGCGACAGCGACTGGCAAGCATCCGAGCAGAATATTCGTCTCTTCGCACGAATAGCGCGATCTGCAGGTTTTATAGGTATTGCTTTCGACCCCGAACCCTATGGTGTCGATCCCTGGATTTATGACAAATTGCCTGGTGCAAAAGATAAATCCTTTGAACAATACTGGCAGCAAGTACGAAAAAGAGGTTCCCAATTCATGCAGGCACTTCAACAAGAAATACCAGGTGTTAAGATTTTTTCCTTGTTTCAATTGAGCTATTTAGAGGAATTTTTGGATGAACCGAATCTGCAAAAGCGGATGCGTCAGATGTCTGCGGGAAGTTATGGTCTTTTGGCAGCATTCCTGAACGGAATGGTAGATGTTGCCCAAGGCAATACGACGATCGTTGATGGCAACGAGCATTCTTACTACTATGCAGGGAAACAGGAATTTTTAGATGCTCACAAGTTAATCAAAGAAAGATTCCTGACCTTTGTTGATAAAAAAAACCGTCAAAAATATGCAAAGCAAGTGCAGGTAGGAAACGCTCTCTACATAGACCACTTGTTCGATATAGGCAAACCAAAAAAATCAAGGGTTAGTCACTATCTTACTCCCCAACAGAGACAACAATGGCTCGAACACAATACTTACTATGGACTTTCTACTTCAGATGAATATCTCTGGTGTTACAGCGAGGAAATGAATTGGTGGGAAAATAACGTTCCAAGTGGAGCCGAAGAAGCAATCCGATCGGCGCTGCAGAAGATAAAAATGGGAGAACCTTTGGGATTCAACATTGAAGGAACGCTCCGATGGGCTAAAATGTTACAAATGAAAAAAAATATCATCCGGTAGCACCGGAAATGAAAAATCCTCAAAACACAATTAATTGGTAGATTCAAGGGTATGAAAAAAAAAGTTGTATTTCTGATTCGAGACCTTAACTATGGCGGCGCTCAAAGACAATTAGTTACTTTAGTAAAAGCACTTCATCAAGAAGACTGCTTTGATGTGACAGTATTACACTTTTATGGTGGTGGATCTTTATTGAAAGATATGATCGATCGCGGTATCCCCACTATCTCTCTAGAAAAACAGGAACGTTGGGATGTATTGGGATTCTTTGGGCGACTTTTTGGGCATCTTAAACGCATACAGCCCGACGTGTTGCATGGATACCTGGGCGAATCAAATATAGTTACCATGTTTTTGAAACCATTGTTCCCCTCAACCCGCATTATTTGGGGAATACGCGGGTCTAACACACCTTCCGATCGTTATGGTTGGCTAGGTAGTATCCTCTCCCAGTTAGAGAGACTTTTATCGTCCTTTACCGATCTGATTGTGGTCAATTCCCATACTGGTAAAGCGGATTACGTAAATCAGGGATTTGCCTCTGATAAAATGGTGGTAATTTTCAACGGTATTGACACGGAACGCTTTGTGCCTGACTCGGAAGCAGGCGCAAAAGTGCGAGCGGAATGGGGAATTTCCGAAAATACAATTTTAATTGGTTTGGTGGGGCGACTCTCGCCGATGAAAGACCATCATACCTTTCTCAAGGCAGCGACACTACTATCCAAAGTAAGGGAAGACGTGCGTTTTGTCTGTGTTGGGGTCGGAGAGGAAAACTATGCCAAAGAATTGTATCAGTTGACCGACGATCTGGGCATTACTGAAAAAATTATCTGGGCAGGTGGACGCTCAGATATGCCTGCGGTATTTAATGCTCTTAATATCGCTTGTTCTTCTTCTTCTGACGGCGAAGGATTTCCGAATGTGGTTGGAGAGGCAATGGCTTGTGGCGTGCCTTGCGTGGTGACAGATGTAGGAGACTCAGCTTGGATTGTCGGCGATAAAGGCGTAGTAGTACCACCTAAAAATCCCGAAGCATTGAAGACTGCTATCAAGGAGTTGATAGATAAAACTAATCTTGATGATTACAATCGACAGGAGATTCGACAGCTCATAGTTGAACAATTCTCAGTCCGGCAATTAGTTCTCAAAACAAAAGCTGCTCTGCTTGGCCAATCTTATGTCTCAAGATAACAATCTCAAAACGAAGTTTTTGTTTTATTATCAATCTGCCCTAGCAATAGGGTCTGTTTTGTTGTTCTTTACGTTTATAGATGTCTATTTTTTCACCATCGGAAAACTACCTCCCCCTGTTGTATTGGTCAGTCTATTTATGGCAGCAGGATTCCTATTATTGATTTTTACCCGGTTTGCAAGCCTCAAGTATATACCATCTGAGTTAATTATTTGGTGTGCCGGATATCTGGGTATTTCATTGTTTTCATTTATGTGGGTTTTATGTTTTTATGCGGAATATCCATTTGCTAACGGATCATTTCAAGAAGTAAGAACTAGAATTTTATCGGAGTGTTTTTTAATAATAACGTACTTAATTTTTGCCAAGTCTCCTCAAATTCAAAATTTGACTAGAGTAGCCATTTCTCTAGCCGTATTACTGGCGGTATTCAATAACATCCGCGAGGTTAGCGATCCATTAGTATTTCAAGGATTTAATCCTTCAGGGCGGGCGGCTGGATATTTCATAGATCCTAACCGAGGAGGTTGTTCGTTGATTCTCGGCATGATTTTTGGGATGGGTATACTACCAAAACAATTACGCATAGCTTTTGCGTTATTAGTCATTTTTGGTATTTTTTTAACATTTTCAAGAGGAGCTATTCTGGGATGGTTTATCGTCATAGCTATTTTTATAAAATCAGGCGTGATTCCTCGCAAACAGCTTTCATTTTGGGCAGTAGGAATAATAACTATAATTTTGGTGTTTGGTCAGGTATTAAGTAACATAGATCTGAATGAATTGCAACGTTCGGGTTTGATTAAGGTAGATATTAAAAATATAACTGGAAGATTAGAATGGTTTCAAAACCCTCTCGCTAATAGAGAAGATTCGGGTGATTCGCGTGTGGAAGTGGTTATGACAGCTTGGAATATGTTTGTCGAACATCCAATTTTAGGGAGCGGAATAGCCTCTACTAAAAATTTAAATAACTGGGGGATATCTACGCATAATATGTACTTGTTGTTTCTGACGGAGCATGGGATTTTAGGCATTTTTATCTTACCTCTATTAGTTTATGCGGTAACATGGCATTCTCGTGGGGAAACCAAACAGATCGCCTTGGCTTTTAGTGCTTTTATTCTGCTATGGGGACTGTTTAGTCATAACATAGTAGAAGACCGCTCTATTCTCATAATTTTTTCATTAATGGCAGCCATGAACGTGACGAGTCGTCTCGATCAAAAATCTAAACAGGCAGATAAATTATGAAAATTATTTATACGATCGTTGGACTGACTACTGGGGGAGCTGAAGTAATGCTTTACCGTATCTTGACTAGGATAAATCGAGAGCGTTTTAGCCCGTGTGTGGTGTGTTTGATGGATCGTGGGACGTTGGGCGATCGCATAGAAGCCTTAGGTATACCTGTTTATACCATTGGGATGAAACCAGGAGCGGTACCCACACCAAATGTGATTGGGAAATTGGTTAACATCATCCGTGAAATTAAACCAGATTTGATCCAAGGCTGGATGTATCACGGCAATATCGCAGCACAATTTGCCAAGGTTTTTTGCGGACTGGAAACACCGGTTTTTTGGAGCATTCATTATTCGGTTTATTCACTAAGTGCTGAGAAAAAGATGACGCAAGCCTTGATTAAGTTAGGTGCGCCTATTTCTAAATTTGCTAAACAGGTATTGTATGTCTCAAAAATTAGCAAAACGCAACATGAAGCTTTAGGATACGAGGCGGGAAATGGTTACGTAATTCCCAATGGTATTGATACTTCGCTATTTACTCTATCCCTAGAAGCGAGATTGAGTGTTCGGCAAGAACTGGGTTTACCGTTCACATCTTTTTTAATTGGCTCGATTTGTCGCTATCACCCCATGAAAGATCATGCAAACTTTATCAAAGCGGCAGCATTATTATTGAAAAATTATCCAGATACCCATTTTATGATGGCTGGCAGTGAGGTAGATTTAGCAAATAAAACTTTAAATCAATTAATAGAGGAATTGGGAATTGGCGATCGAATTCACTTGCTAGGAGAACGCAGCGATATGCCGCGCTTGATGGCAGCTTTGGACATTATGACTTCCGCTTCTGCTTATGGGGAAGCATTTCCTTTAGTTTTAGGCGAAGCGATGTCGAGTGGTGTACCGTGTACAGTGACGGATGTGGGAGATTCAGGATGGATTGTAGGCAATACTGGATGGGTAGTACCTCCCAAAAATCCAGAGGCATTGGCTGAGGCTTGGCAAGATGCGATCGAGCTTGGCGCAGATGGCAGAGAAAAATTAGGAAAAGCAGCCCGATCGAGAATAATCGAATGCTTTTCTTTAGAGTCGATCGTCGCAGACTATGAAAAGTTGTATGAAACTGCTATGACTAAATAACTTAAAGGTGAATACCAAATGTGTGGAATTACTGGTTTTTGGAATACATCTATAGAAATTAGCGCTGACAAGTTGCAAGCGATCGCGCAGCAAATGTCAGACACCTTGCTACATAGAGGCCCAGATAGCGGCGGTATCTGGGTAGATGAAGCAGCGGGAATTGCCCTGGGACATCGGCGATTGGCAATTGTAGACCTGTCGCCAGAAGGACATCAACCGATGCTGTCTGCCAATGGACGCTACGCGATCGTGTTTAATGGCGAAATTTATAATTTTTTAGAATTACGGCAGGAACTAACCAAGTACGGTCACACTTTTCGCGGACATTCCGATACCGCAATCATGTTAGCTGCTTTTAGCCAGTGGGGGGTCAAGCAAGCGCTCGAGCGCTTCAACGGAATGTTTGCCTTTGCCTTATGGGATCGTCAAGAGCGAGTTTTGCATTTAGGGTGCGATCGCTTAGGCGAAAAACCACTCTATTATGGCTGGATAGGTCAAACTTTTATATTTGGTTCTGAATTAAAAGCCCTCAAAGCCCATCCTAATTTCCAAGCCGAAATTAACCGAGATGCTTTAACCCTATTTGTCCGCCATTGCTACGTACCCGCGCCTTATTCAATCTACAAAGGCATCTATAAATTACCACCAGCAACACTCCTCACCTGGAAGGGTACAGATACTCACCCCGCACCAATTCCCTACTGGTCTGCCAAGGAAGCAGCCGAATTTGGCGTTGCTAACCCCTTCACCGGATCGGAACAGGAAGCAATAGACCAAATGGAGGCGCTACTGCTGGATGCGGTAGGACTGCGAATGATGGCAGACGTACCTTTAGGTGCTTTCCTCTCTGGGGGGATTGACTCCTCCACAGTGGTAGCGCTGATGCAGGCTCAAAGCAGCCAACCCGTGAAAACCTTTACTATCGGTTTTGATGAAGATGCCTACAACGAAGCACATTATGCCAAAGCAGTAGCGCAACACCTCAAAACAGACCACACAGAACTTTATGTCACTCCAGCAGAAGCACTAGCAGTTATCCCCAAACTCCCTACTCTATATGATGAACCCTTCTCCGATGCCTCTCAAGTTCCTACTTTCCTGGTATCTCAGATGGCGAGAAGGCACGTCACAGTAAGTCTTTCTGGTGACGGCGGCGATGAATTGTTTGGGGGATACAACCGCTATGTCTGGGGTCGCAGCATTTGGCAGAAGATTGGCTGGATGCCCAAAGCGCTAAGGCAGACTGCGGCTAATGCCTTGACCAGCCTATCGCCTCAAACTTGGGATCGGACTTTGGATAATTTTAATGCCTTAGTGCCAGTCAATTTGAAGAAATCTATGTCTGGCTTCAAAGCACACAAACTGGCGGAGGTTTTGGCAGTTTCCGATCCGGAAGCTATGTATATGGGCTTAGTTTCCCACTGGAAAGATCCAGAAGCATTAGTCATCGGTGGATTTGAGCAGCCCACAAATTTAACCGATCGCCAACGCTGGGCAAAGGTACCCTCATTTACCGAAAGCATGATGTACCTAGACACAGTGACATATCTACCGGACGACATCCTGGTGAAAGTAGATCGCGCCAGTATGGGTGTCAGCTTGGAAGGTCGGATACCGTTTTTAGATCACCGCGTAGTAGAATTCGCTTGGCGCATACCATTATCGATGAAAATCCGTAACAATAAGGGTAAGTGGCTATTGCGTCAAATTTTAGATAAGTACGTACCTAACAAGTTAATCGATCGGCCTAAAGCGGGATTTGGCATTCCAATTGATAGCTGGCTGCGTGGCCCTTTGCGGGATTGGGCAGAGGCGCTTCTTGATGAAAAGCGCTTGCTAAGAGAAGGGTTTTTTAATCCCGGGCCGATTCGCCAAAAGTGGGAAGAACATCTGGCGGGCGATCGCGATTGGCAATACTATTTATGGGATATATTGATGTTCCAAGCCTGGTTAGAGGTAAATTAAATGAAAATACTGCATATTTGTGCGATCGGAGCCACGGCAAAAGTGCTTTTGAAACCTCAGATAGATTACTTACTATCCCGTAATCTATCTGTTGAAGTTGCCTGCTCTCCCGACTCGGATGTTGAGAAATTACAACAGCAGGGATACAGGATTCACCCTATTTCAATAGACCGGAAAATTTCACCATTTCTTAACCTTAAAAGTATTTATGCTCTGGTTAATTTAATCCGAAAACATCAGTACGACCTCGTTCACGTACATACTCCCATTGCTGCGGTTTTGGGGCGGATAGCTGCTAAAATAGCTGGTGTAAAACGTATCGTTTACACTTCCCACGGCTTGCCTTTTCACGATTGCTCCTCCTACAAAGAATATGCTTTGTACTCTAATGTTGAAAAATTTGCTGCGTTATTAACCGATCTGATTTTGAGTCAGAATCATGAAGATATCGCTACAGCTAAGAAATTAGGTCTTTGTCCGCCAGAGAAAATCGCTTATCTCGGCAACGGCGTGGATATCGATCGCTTTAATCGCGATCGCCTCGACCCAGAGCGTCAAGCCCAATTAAGAAAATCTTTAGGTATCCCCGATACTGCCAACTTAATTATCGGTACGATTGGTCGTTTAACTCGCAAAAAAGGCAGCGGATACTTGATTGAAGCAACAGCCAAGTTAGTCTCGCAATTTCCCAACCTGCACGTTCTGATTATTGGGGGCGAACTCAGTACCGATCCGGAACCTTTTTACACGGAAATAACGGAACGAATTCGCACCCTTGGTATCCAAAATAATGTTACTTTGACAGGGATTCGTCAAGAGATACCAGAAATTTTAGGACTGTTAGATATTTTCACACTGCCTACTTTCACCCATGAGGGATTACCTCGCTCTATCGTGGAAGCAATGTCGATGGGTTTGCCAGTTGTTGCTACAGATATCCGAGGGTGTCGAGAAGCAGTTGTGCACGAAAAAACAGGCTTGATCGTCCCACCTCAAGATAGTCAAAAGTTAGCAGAAGCTTTAGAGAAATTGCTATCAAACTCGGAGATGCGATCGGCCTACGGTCAAGCTAGTCGTCAGCGAGTTGAAGCTGAATATGATGAATCTTTTGTGTTTCAAAGACTGGAAAATTTCTATCGAGAACTGGGGGTGACGATGGTGTAAATTTTCAAATTTTTTCAGGCTAGGGCTTGGGTGATAGATCATCAACAATCAACAATCACAAACCAACAATCAACAATTAACAATTAACCCATGAGTAATATCGTTACAGGCGCGGCAGGTTTTATCGGATCTCACTTAGTAGAAACTCTGTTAAAGCAAGGTGAGAAAGTCACCGGAATTGATGAAGTCAACGACTATTACGATCCCGAATTGAAGAGAAAAAATCTGGCTCATTTTGCCAAACATCCAAATTTTCAACTGATAGAGGACAATATTTTATCTTTGGATTGGCGATCGCTCTTAGCTAATACAGAAGTCATTTATCACCAAGCAGCGCAAGCAGGCGTCCGCGCTAGTTGGGGAGAGGGTTTCCGCCGCTACACCGAGCGCAACATCAATGCAACTCAGGTACTCTTAGAAGCAGCAAAAGATGCACCGCAACTGAAAAGATTTGTACTAGCTTCTTCTTCTTCGGTGTACGGCAATGCTGAAACTTTCCCTACCAGCGAAACAGCCTGCCCTCAACCAGTTTCTCCCTACGGAATTACTAAGTTAGCCGCTGAACGTTTGTGTTCGCTTTATTATCACAATTTCGGCGTTCCGGCAACCATGTTGCGCTATTTCACCGTTTACGGGCCTCGCCAGCGTCCCGATATGGCATTCCACATATTTTTTAAGTCAATTTTGCGCGGCGAAGCGATTTCAATTTACGGAGACGGACAGCAAACCCGAGACTTCACGTTTATCAGCGATTGCATTGCTGCTAATTTAGCTGCTGCTAAAGTTCCAGAAGCTGTCGGCGAAATTTTCAATATAGGAGGGGGAAGTCGAGTTGCTTTAGCAGAAGTTATTCACACAATGGAAAACATTGTCGATCGCCCGATTCGCATCAATTACCTAGAATCGAGCAGAGGAGATGCGCGGGATACTAGCGCTGACGTATCGAAAGCTCATAAAATCTTGGGATATCAGGCACAGGTTTCTTTGAGGGAAGGGTTGAAGCAAGAGTGGGAATGGGTGCAGTCTTTGTATAGTTAGGGCGTACTTAACCTCCTCCTATGCTGAACTAACTGCTAAGTCAGCAGATGAGATCCTATAAGTTCATCGTTGTTTTGCATTTTGATTTGTGGGAAGTTGTCATTATGAGTATCCATCAAGTAAAGTCCGTCAAATCCCACTCACAGATTGCGGCACTGAACAGATTAGTTAAATCTGTATGCGATCGCGTATTTGCTGCGATCGCCCTAGTGGTTTTCTCTTCTTTTCTCCTATTGGTGGCGATCGCGATCTATATCCGCGACGCAACATCAACACAGACAGGGTAACATAGGGGATTGCTCGTACAAAACGCTATATGTAAGTATGTCGGCGCGAAAAACGCCACTATGTAAACGAGGGCAAAGTCTCCAAATGCTCTCTACTGGCTAACATAAACCTGTTTACCTACTGTTACATTATGCGGTTGAATCGCGTCTACCTACTTAGAGGCTATGCGTCCAGGACTGTCTAAACCAACTATCCTTTAGACTTAGTTTTTGGAAATGTAGAGGAATACCATCACTGAGGTGATTTGCAAGCATCGCACAAGCCTTGAGCCTACCTGCTTAAGCGTGCAGTTTGCGAGATTTTTTTGACTGTAGGGGTGCTTGTACAAGCATAATTAAAGTCTTTTTGCAAAGTCAAGGAGCGTCCTAATCCTCAAGATTTTACTACAAAAAATTGATCGAACAGCGACGTTTTTTAAATTTTCTGTAAAGTTGACAGAATTCTCATCGTATAAACCCGGAGGGTGCCATATTTAGAAAATTACAGTAAATTGCTGTTGATGGTACAATCATGAGTATTTACAAATCACTATCCATCAAATCAAACTCACACATGGCGCAACTTAATAAACCAGTAAATTCCCAAAAACTCAGCCAAATGATTAAGTGGGTATTAGATAGATTATGTGCAGCGATCGCCCTAGTGGTTTTCTCTCCCGTAATATTAATGGTGGCGATCGCCATTTACATCCGCATGGGCGGGCCAATCTTTTTCTGCCAACCCCGTCCCGGTAAAAACGGTCGCGTTTTCAATTTCTACAAGTTTCGCACGATGACCAGCGATTGCGATGCTGATGGCAATTTGCTACCCGACGAAGAGCGTCTCATACCCCTCGGTCAATTTCTTCGCAAAACCAGTCTGGACGAACTCCCTCAACTCTGGAACGTTCTCAAAGGTGACATGAGTTTTGTTGGCCCTCGTCCTTTACTCGTAAAATACCTCGATCGCTATACTCCAGAACAAGCACGTCGCCACGAAGTTATGCCGGGAATTACGGGTTGGACTCAAATCAATGGTCGCAATGCTATTAGCTGGGATGCTAAATTCAAACTAGATGTTTGCTATGTCGATAATTGGACTCTGTGGTTAGACTTGAAAATTCTTTTTCTGACCGTATTGAAAGTCTTGAAAAGAGACGGAATTAACCGAGAAGGTTATGCTACAGCCCCAGAATTCACAGGTCTTCTTGACGAGGGCCAAACTAGCAGTGATATCCGGTAGGGGTTCGTTTATTTAAGTCCGATACTGGGCAAAAAAACGGGGAAATGAAATTTTCCCGTAATTAATGGGTTTAAAGCCCCGTCCTTCTATGACGGCTTTTAATTGGTCAATAAAGTTTGTAGCAATTCCCAAAAACCTCTACCAGGTAGTATAGTATAAGATAGGAGGTAAAAATGCTTTTTTTTTTAGTTCAAGACCTAGGGAAAATCAAATCAGTTCGCAGCAGTAGACGAAGCAATTCGTACCGCTCAATTTGTCTGAAATAGCTGCATTAGGGTGTGGATGGATACCAAGGGTATAGGTAAAAACAACCTGCAAAAATACTGTGCTGTAATGGCTCGTGACTTCCGTTTGCCGGCGAACTTTTCCAATTCTACAACTTTCGCACTTCGGACGAGCGATCGCGACGCCGATGGCAATCTTCTCCGCGACGTACAGCGAATCACCGCGAGCGCTAAGTTTCTGCGCTAAACCAGTTTAGACGAACTTCCCCAACTCTGGAAGGTTCTTAAAGGTGATATGAGCTTTGTTGGCCCTCGCCCTTTGCTGGTAGAATACTTGGAGCGTTATAGCCCGCAACAAGCAGGCCGTCATGAAGTTAAACCAGGTATTACGGGTTGGGCGCCGATTAACAGTCGCCATGCCATTAGTAGGCAAAAGATATTTAACCTAGATGTTTGGTATTTCGCTCACTGGAGTTTGTGGCTTGACTTCAAAATTCTCTTGTTAACTCCCATAGAAGTCATAAAACATAGAGGTATCTCCCATCCCAACCAAGCAACTGTGAATGAATTTTCAGGAAACATGAAGTCAAACGAGTAGAGGTGAGGGTATATGGATACCTATTTGTATGGTTGTGGCGGACACGCCAAAGTTATTATAGATATTTTATATCGCCAGAGACAAGTAATTACGGCAATTGTTGATGATAACCCACCGCTAGGAATTACTGAAATTTATGGTAATCCCATCTACTTAGCAGCAGAAAAATTGATGAAAATTAATATTGAAAACAGTCAATGGATTGCTGCTATCGGTAATAACCGTACCCGTCAGTATATAACTCAGAAAATCACAAATCTGGGATATTCTTTCACAACTGCAATTCACCCTTCGGCACAAATTGCATTAGGAGTTGAAATTGCTTCGGGTACCGTCATTATGGCTAATACTGCTATCAACACTGAAACCAAAATTAACCATCACGTTATTATTAATACTGGTACAACTATTGACCACGATTGTATTATTGATGATTACTGCCACATCGCTCCGGGCTGTTCTCTTGCTGGTCAAGTTCGTTTGGGTAGAGGTGTTTTATTAGGTGTGGGTACTAAAGTTTGTCCTGGCGTAGAAATTGGAGACGGAACAACCTGTGGAGCAGGTTCAGTAGTTATTCACTCTCTTCCTCCCCATTGCTTAGCCTACGGTTGCCCAGCCAAAATTGTCGCTCGTAATTACTTCCCGTAATATTTATTGATATCATAAATGTTACTTTACTTGCGTTTTTTATATTTATGGGAATAATTTTATTCTGGCTTCTGTATTGCTATAAAATTGACAAAGGGAAAATAAGTTAAGAAATTAGCATTTTCAATAATTCATTATCAACTTAGCTGAAATATGACAAAACAAATCCTCCTCTCAACACCTCACATGGGTGCCCTCGAACAGGAGTTCGTCAAAGAAGCCTTTGATACCAATTGGATCGCCCCCGTCGGCCCCCATGTGGATGCTTTCGAGCAAGAATTCTGCGAGGTAGTTGGCGCTAAACACGCAGCGGCTGTAAGTTCCGGTACCGCAGCTTTGCATTTGGCTTTACAATTAATTGGTGTCGGTTCAGGAGATGAGGTTTTTTGCTCGACTCTGACTTTTATTGCAACTGCTAGCCCGATTACTTATCTTGGCGCAAAACCAGTTTTTATTGATAGCGATCGCACTTCTTGGAATCTCAACCCCGATTTGTTCCGAGAGGCACTTGACAAACGAGCAAAAATTGGTAAATTACCCAAAGCTGTTGTAATCGTACACCTCTACGGTCAAAGTTGCGATATCGACCCAATTCTGGAAGCTTGCAATGCTTATGAAATTCCCCTAATAGAAGATGCGGCCGAATCTCTAGGGGCTAGCTATAAAAATCGCTCGCCTGGAAGCTTTGGTAAAATGGGCATTTTCTCATTCAACGGCAATAAAATTATCACCACTTCCGGCGGCGGAATGTTGGTTTCCGAGGATCCAAAACTGGTAGAAAAAGCTCGTTTTTTGGCAACACAAGCCCGTGACCCCGCTCCTCATTACCAACATTCAGAAATTGGCTACAATTATCGTCTCAGCAATGTTTTGGCGGGAATTGGTCGCGGTCAATTACGGGTTTTGGAGGAGCGAGTTGAAGCGAGACGACACAATTTTGAGGTTTACAAGCAAGCTTTAGGAAACTTGCCGGGAATTGCTTTTATGCCGGAAGCTGCTTTTGGAAAATCTACTCGCTGGCTGACTTGTTTGACAATCGATCCGGCCGCTTTCGGTGCAGATAGAGAACAAGTTCGCCTAGGGCTTGCTCAAGAGAAAATAGAAGCGCGTCCGGTTTGGAAACCTTTACACTTACAACCAGTATTTGCCGATTGCGAATGTATTGAAGGTGCGGTGGCCCAAGAGTTATTTGAGTACGGGCTTTGTTTGCCTTCTGGCTCTAATTTAACTGATGAAGATTTAGAGCGAGTGACAAGTGCGATCGCCCAAATTCACAAAGAAAATCGATGATATAGCCGAAGGAAGTTCGGCAACGGATTCGCAAGGGCGGATGTAACGGAGGTCAGGAAGAACAAAGATGCGATCGCTATTATCTCCCCGACTTCTTCAAGAAGTTGGGGATTTGGGTATTCTGTCTTTTGATTAATTTTCCTACCATTCCTGTAATGCGATCGCAATTCCCTGTTTTAATTTTGGTTCGAGACTATCTTGCTTAACTAAACTTTCTAATTGCCGCCTCGCCTCGGCAGCACCTAGCTGTTTGAGCGCTGCCGTGCAGTGCAGCCTGACGCTAGTGTCGGCGTCTGCTAACATTTGAATCAGGACATCTAGCGCTCTCATATCCCCTAATTGCCCTAACCCTAAAGCTAAAGATTGTTTGATTTCCACAGACTCCACGGCGGGATGACCGGTTTTCAGCAAATCGATCGTAATTTCAGCAGCTTTGGCTTTTAATTCCGGCTTTTCCACTCGCCCTAAAACAGTGACAATCTCTTGACAAACAGGATAGTTTGTGTTATGAAATTCGGCAATTAAGGTTTGCTGCAAATATTCTAAAGCGGCTGCGGTTTCGCTCCAGCTTAGGGCGCGCACAGTTTCGATTTGCAATTCAACCGGAGTTAGGGGCGATCGCAGCAATTCAAATAAAGCAGCCGCAGCAGCATCGGTTTTCAGTCGCCCGATCGCGATCGCCGCCAGCTTGCAAACTTCTAATCGGATGTCTGAAAGTAAAGGTTTGAGCAAGTTAACTAAATCTAATTCTGCGTCTAAATAGGCGCGCACCCCGAGAGATCGCACGGCTTCTTTTCTGACTGCCGTCGCCGGATCTTTGAGTGCTGCTACCAGTACCGGCGGGATGCGGGAGTCGTGAAAGCTGCTCAGGGCCTCGATTGCGTGCGCCCGCACCGCAACTTGAGAGTCTCCGACTACGCTCAACAGCGGTGCGATGGTTTCGCTGCGCCGAATTTGGGCGAGTGCTGCTGTTGCAAACTGTCGCGAGTCTTCTTGGAGTAGGAGAGTTGCCAGGGATTCTATGGCCCGAGGGCCGAAATTCCCTAGGGTTTCGGCGGCGATTTGGCTCAATTCTTCGTCGGAATTTTTGACCAATTCTACTAAAGCTTGAATCACTTCCGGGCGATCGAACTTTCCGAGGATGCGGGCGGCGAACCAACGCTGCTCCGTGTCTGCGTCTTCGTCTTCCAGAATCGAAATTAAAGGTGCGATCGCGCCATTTCCCAGATTGGGCAATACTTTAGCAATTTCCCAGCGGTCTTGAAAATCACCCCATTCCAAGGCTTCTATTGCTAAACTGACAGCTTGCTCTAAAATGTGTTGTTCCTGCGGCTTGCCGCCCTTGGCTGTCACTTGCTGCAAGCATTCGACTAACAAGGGCCAGTTTTTGCGATCGGCAGCGGCTTGCGCTTCTTCTAAAAAATTATACATAATTTTATTTTTGCTTCGATCGAGAAGCGAGATTGTTTGCTGCTAGCCCAGACCGGAGGTACTTTTTAGGAATCTTTTGCTACCATTATCCATTTTTTGACATTTTTGTCAATCGAGCATAACTGGTAAAATCGAACTAAAGCATTAATTTCATAAAGTTAAGCCATCAAGCTATACTTTTTGTAACTAAAAATACTCAATATTCCCAATTAAAAATTCACAAATGAAGAAAGCTCTACTTTTAGTAAACCTGCACTCCCGAAAAGGGCAAAAGCTATTATCTCAAGCCACTGTAGAATTAGAAGCACTGGGTTTTGAGTTAATTATAGAATCTACCGACCACCCCCGCGAAATTCCCGAAACAATTCGGCGCTACCAAAATCAAGTCGAATTAGTAATAATCGGCGGCGGCGACGGCACTCTCAACGCCGCCATTGAAGGTTTGATAGACACCAAGTTACCCTTGGGTATTTTGCCGATGGGAACTGCTAACGACCTCGCTCGCACTC
>Ga0164304_10000057_pt1 | contig 24245 bp, 29 predicted proteins | sample Whisoiple_217_MG_FD_110216 | JGI IMG/M metagenome (GOLD analysis project Ga0164304, IMG submission 110216) | Soil microbial communities amended with pyrogenic organic matter from upstate New York, USA - Whitman soil sample_217_MG | ecosystem: Environmental > Terrestrial > Soil > Agricultural...
CGACACATGCCGCTGCTGCGGCGACGACTACTCCACGAATCATTGGCCCCACCTTCCTCGCCAGAGCCTAACGGGCGAACCCGGGACTGGTAAGAGTTTGGGTCCTACTTGCCGGGGTAGTTCACCGTCATGGCCCCAGGCGAAGATGCAAAGAGCGAAGAAGACGTCGAAACGGACGACAAGGTCGCGGGCTCGCGTGCGGGCAAGCACGGCGAGGACGGCAGCTATGTGGGCGAGACGTCGTCCGACGACTCGATCGACGCGGGGGAGACTGGAGCAGAGGCTCGCAGCGAAGACAACCGCGGCTGAGCCAGCAGCTAGAACTGCACCCCGGCATATGTGCCGGTAAACGCCGAGGACATGAGACGGTAGACACCTATGGATGGCTACGAGTACGTCACCTATGAGGACTTCGGCAGGCGGTTCTACGAAATCGCCGTGACCGAGAAGCGCGTCGGCGACGCGATCGGGGCGATCGCTGGTGACGAGTTCGAGATGGGCCCCATGGGCCAGGGACCCGGCAAAATCGCCAAAGTCACCGCCAAGGTCCGCATTCAGGAACCGAAGGTCGTCCGGTCCGACGGCGAGTTGATCACGTTCGCGATCCGCATCCCGCTGGAGATCGACATGGTGATCGACCTACGCATCGACAAACCGAAGTTCGTCGTATACGGCGAGATCGCGTTGAGCGCGACTGCGCGGGCCGCCAAACCACTCCTGCTCATCCTCGACGTTCAGAAACCTCGACCGTCGGACATCGAGATCCATGTCACCTCGAAATCCCTACGGGCCGAGCTGCTGCGGGTCGTCGCCGGTGTCGACGCCGAGGTCCGACGGTTCATCTCGGCGCACGTCGCAGGTGAGATCGACAGCCCGGAATCGGTCAAGGCGAAGGTGATCGACGTCGCCGAGCAGCTCGACGCCACCTGGGACACGATGTAGCGGCCCTACTTCTGCAGGGTGAACTGGACGACGTCGACCTGGCGGTCGCGGAACATCTTCGCGCATCCGGTGAGGTAGCGCATGTAACGCTCGTAGACCTCTTCGGACTGGATTGCGATGGCCTCGTCTTTGTGTTCCCGCAAGGCGGCCGCCCACAGGTCGAGCGTGCGCGCGTAGTGCGGTCGCAGCTCCTGCTTGCGCGTCAGCGTGAAGCCGCCCTCCGCCGAGCGCTCCTCGACCATCGGCACCGATGGCAACCGTCCGCCGGGGAAGATCTCGGTCATGATGAACTTGATGAACCGGGCCAACTCGAACGTCAATGGGATGCCGAGTTCCTTTGCCCGCGCGGGATTCTCGCCGACGATCGTGTGCAGCAGCATGACCCCGTCGTCGGGCAGCACGCGATGCGCCATCTGAAAGAAGTCCGGATAGCGATCGTGGCCGAAGTGCTCGAACGCGCCGATCGAGACGATTCGGTCAACCGGCTCGTCGAACTGCTCCCACCCCTGTAGCAGCACCCGCTTGGTTCGCGGGCTGTCCAGCTCGTCGAACGTCTTCTGGACGTAGGCGGCCTGATTCTTCGACAGCGTGAGGCCAACGACATTGACGTCGTAGCGCTCGATTGCCCGCCGCATGGTGGCGCCCCACCCGCAGCCGATGTCAAGAAGCGTCATACCCGGTTCGAGGCCCAGTTTGCCCAGCGCCAGGTCCACCTTCGCCAGCTGGGCCTCCTCCAGTGTCATGTCGTCACGCTCGAAGTATGCGCAGCTGTACGTCCGCGACGGGTCGAGGAACAACGCGAAGAAGTCGTCGCTCAGGTCGTAGTGTGCCTGCACATCGTCGAAATGGGGCTTCAGGTCACCGCCTGCTTCAGGTGATTTCGGCATCCTCACAGGGTAGTTGACGTGCCGGTTAGCCCCTAATCCGTCAGTCATCTACGATGCTGCAGATGCGTAGACTCACCGGGCCGATTCGCCTGATCACCGTGTTCGCTGGCGCGGCCGCAACGGCGGGCATGCTCGCGGTGCCGGCCCAGGCCGACTCGGGCACCGACGCCTTCCTGGATGCGGTGTCGGGCGCCGGCCTCGGGGGCACCACCGACACGTCCGATCTGGTCGCGGCCGGCCAGTCCGTGTGCCCGATGTTGTCCGAGCCCGGCCAGAACGCCGCCGACGCCGCCGCGAAGGTGGCGGACACCACGGGCATGTCGCTCGGCGGAGCGAACATGTTCACCGGCCTGGCCATCTCGTTCCTCTGCCCGCGAGTGCTGGAGTCCGTCGGCAACGGCGAGTCGCCGATTCCGCTGGGACTTCTCGGCTTCTAACCGACCAGGCTGTCCAGCCGCGGGCGTTTCGGCCTGCGGCCGTCGCCACTGGATATCCCGCGGGCGTGGTCCCACATCCACGGCCCGAGCATGTTCTTCGTCCACAGCAGTTGCGAGGACGCGCGCGAACGCAGTGTCGGTTGCGCCGCACTCGCGCTCGTGTGCGCCCAATCATGGTTGCTGCCAGGAAGGTCGAGCGCTTCGGCGGCCGCTGCCGCGAACAGGATGTGTCCTTTCGTCGACCCGTGCACCCGATCGCTGCTCCAGGTGTCCGGCTCGATCATCGACGGCGCGCGATAGAGATCGACGAGCCTAAACCCGTGGCGATCGGCCTCGGTCCTGATCGCCTCGTTCATGCGCAACATCCGCGATGTCAGGATTCTGCCGATGGGGACGATGCGCGCAATGTCGGGAAATGTTGTGGTCACGACGGTCGCACCGGACTGCGCGAGGTGTCGATACATCAGGTCCAGATCGGCCAGTGCGCGATCGAAGAGCAGTCCGGGACGGGTGATGTCGTTCATGCCCACGCAGACGCTGACCAGATCGGGTCGCATCGCCAGTGCCGTGGGCAGTTGGTCGTCGAGCACATCGCGGATGCGGCGGCCGCGGATCGCCAGATTGGCGTACCGCAGGCCGGGATGCAGTGCATCGAGCATCGCGGCCAGCCGGTCGGCGAATCCCACGATTCCGTCGGAATCGTCTCCGTCCCACAGCCCTTCGGTCTGGCTGTCGCCCAGGGCGACGTAGCGGGTATACACGCCGTGCGCCATGTGCGTGACTCTAGCGGCCGAACAGGGTCAGGTTGAGAGGTCGACCCACGACGCTGAGCTGGTTGATGACGTCCTCGAGGCGCGCGCGCGGAACGTCGATTCGCCATTCCTGCAGAGTGCCGGAAAGGCACAGCTTGTCCGGCTCAATGCTGATGTCCGTCAACTGAAGTCCGTGCGGTAGTTCGGGCAGGTGCACCGGATAGGACGGCGTGCGACCGGGCAACCGCATGCGCCTGCGGCCCAACATCAGACCGCGCGGCTTGAGCCACAGCGTCGATCCGTCCAGCTGTGCGTCCACCTCGAGATGTCCGAGCCCGGGTCTGCGCGCGAACCGTAACCGCGCGACGCCGTCCTCGCCGATCTCACCCGCCAGCCTGGGGGCCGCGAGGCGGAACAGATCATCGAGCGTGTCCGTGGGAAGCTCCACCGTCAGGTCGACGGGTGCGGCGATCAGCACCGGCGGCGCGGACGGACGAAGATGCACGTTGTGCAGGACGGCGGTGGCCCGATCCAATCTGTTGTCGTCCCAACGGATGTCGCACGCGGCGAGCCGAACGTCGCTCAGTTGACCCACTGCAAGGCCGCGGACGTCGAGACGAGAGTCGAACTCGGTCACGGTGAGCGTGATGTCGCCTCCATCGAGCCGGACGGTCAATTCTCGACCGACCACCAGCCTGCGAAGTGTCATGAACAACGTCTTGTACGCAGCGGCCGCGCCGGAGCTCACGGGGGCGACGGCGGCCGTCGACCACAACGTGGCAAGCATGTCGAGAGGCCGGAACGGATCCCATCGGCGCAGCGGCCTGGTCATGGCACGAAGCTGTTCAACAAGGCGCGCATCGACTTGGCGACCGCGTGTCGTGTCTTCAGCGGGTTGGCGGAGTTCGCGATCAACATCGCGCCGCGTGTCAGGGCGCCCAGCAGCAGCCTGGTCGCGGTCTCCGGATCGTCGATCTGGACCGTGCCCGCCTTGGCGGCCGCCTTCAGCGACCCGACGATGACGGCGTAGGCGTACTGCTCGTCCAGCTCGGTGTAGCGGGCGAGGCCGAGCACCGCTGGGCCGTCCAGCACGAGGATTCGTTGCACATCGGGCTGCAGGACACCGTCGAGGAAGGCGTCGAATCCCAACGCCAGTTCGTCGAGACCGTCCTTGGCGCCCTTGGCCGCCTCAGTCGATGCCGACATCATGTCCATGTGCGCTTGTTCGAAGACCGCCTCGAAAAGCGCCGTCTTGGTGGGGAAGTGGTGATAGAGCGCTCCTGTGGTGACCCGTGCCTCGCGGGCCAAATCCTCCACCGAAGTACCCCGGAAGCCGTTCTCGCCGAATAGTCTGCGGCCCGCGGCTACCAGCGCGGCGCGAGTCTGTGCGACCTGCTCAGCGCGCAGGGACGACGGTTCTGACGATGTGGGCATTGCTCTCGCATTCCGGAGTGAAGAGGACCAACCTAGCCTATTGACATAACATCGATATGTGAAATAGTCGCTCTATGACTTCAGCCCCCGTTCGCGTCACCGGCCCGGCCGAAGACGCCCGCCGTGCCCATGATCAAGCCAAAGACGCGCTACGCGCCGCCGTCGGGCGGACCGCGGAACTCCTTCGGCACGTCGACGACGCCGCCTCGCCCGTACCCGGACTGAGCTGGACCGTCGCCGAAACAGCGGCGCACATGGCGGCCGAACTGCGTGATTACGCGCTTGCACTGAACCGGCACACCGGCGGCTACATGACGCATGCGAACCGTCCGATGGAGAGCCCGTCGCGGATGGGCGCCGTCGTGAACGCACGACAACTCATCGAGGTGCCGGAACGGGACGCGAACCGGCTCGCGGTGCTGCTCGAGCAGGCGTCCCTGGCCTATCTGGCTGCCGCCGCGGTGGCCGACGAGTCGGCGGCGATCCCCATCGCCAATGGCCTGGTGCTCCGTCCCGCGGCGATGACCAGCCTGCTGCTGGGTGAGCAGGTGGTGCACGGGCTGGATATCGCGCGGGCGGCGGGCATCGGCTGGGAGATCGACCCGGCGGATGCGCTGCTGATCATTCCCGGCATCATGTCCGTCGCGCCCGAGTATCTGCGGCCGTCCGCGGCCGCCGCGCAGGTCAGCTTCGAGCTCCGAATTCGCGGAGCGAACCACTACCGGATGGCGGTCGACAGGGGAACAGCCGTCGTCACCGCCGCCGGAGCGAGGACCGACTGCGTGATCACCGCAGATCCCGTTGCATTTCTGCTACTCGGCTACGGTCGTATCTCGCAGTGGTCGCCGATTCTGCGGGGCAAGCTGCGCGCGGGCGGTAGGAAGCCGTGGAAGGCAACGAAGTTCGCCACGCTGTTGGCCAGCCCATAGTGGGTATGCCCTCGGCATGACTTCGAGAACTTCTGTCGTAATCGTCGGTAGCGGATTCACCGGGTTCGAGTGCGCTCGCCGATTGTCCCGTCAACTGCGCAAGCACAACGCCCCTGTCGACATCTCCATCGTCTCGCCGGTCGACTACATGCTCTACACGCCGCTGTTGCCTGACGTCGCCGGCGGCCTTGTCGACGCGCGATTCGTCACCATCCCGCTGGCCAACACGCTGCACGGCGTGCGAGCGGTGCGTGGCCGGGTAGACGACGTCGACCTCGATGGACACACCGTCACCTACACCGATCCCGAACAGCGATCGCGCAGCCTGTCGTGGGACCGGCTGGTGCTCACGCCGGGATCGGTCACCCGGCTGTTCGACATTCCCGGTCTGGCCGAATACGCACGAGGCCTGAAGTCGACGGCTGAGGCGGTCTATCTTCGCGACCACATGCTGGAACAGCTCGAGTTGGCCAACATCGACGACGACGAGGACCGGATCAGGGCGAGGCGCACGGTCGTCGTGGTCGGCGCCTCGTACTCGGGCACCGAGCTCGTCGTGCAGCTGCAGGCGCTGGCCGACACGGCGGGTAAGCAGATGGGCTTCGACCCCGACGATGTGAAGTTCGTACTGCTCGACATGGCCGAGCAGGTGATGCCCGAAGTGGGCGAGAAACTGGGAGAGAGCGTGCAGAAGGTGCTCCACGACCGGGGCATCGATGTGCGGCTCGGCCTGACGCTGAAGGAAGTGCACGCCGATCACGTTGTGCTGAGCGACGACTCGCGCATCGACACTCACACCGTCGCATGGGTGACCGGCGTCACCGGCGCGCCACTGATCGAAAAACTCGGACTGCCGACCGAGCGCGGCCGGCTGAAGGTGCAGGCCGACCTGCAGGTGCCCGGCCATCCCGATGTGTACGCCGCCGGTGACGCGGCTGCAGTTCCGGACCTGACCCAGCCCGGCAAGATCACGCCACCGACCGCGCAGCACGCAATCCGTCAGGGAAAGGTGCTGGGCCGCAACGTCGCTGCCAGCCTGGGGTTCGGCAAGCCCAAGCAGTACAAGCACCGCAACATGGGCCTGGTCGTCGACCTCGGCCCGCACTACGCGGTCGCCAACCCACTGAACATCCACCTGTCCGGGTACGCCGCGAAGCTGGTGACGCGGATGTACCACCTGTACGCCATGCCGCGCGCGGTCAACCGCTGGGCGGTGTCGATGGCATACCTGACCGACGTGTTCTTCGACCGGTCCGTCGTCTCGGTCGGCCTGTCGAGTCAGGACGATGCCCGGTTCTCCACGTCCGAAGGGATTCCGCTGCCGAAGGCCAACTGAATGTGCACGGTCGGTGTGAACCTTGGCTGATGGGGAACTCCGACTCCATGGCTACCTATCGAGTACTGAATCCCAAGGGTGACGTCGTCGACACCAAGGACATCGAAAGCGCCGACGACGCGCACGCCTGGTTCGTCGATGAGAAGGCGGACAATTCCGAACTCGGCTGGCGCATGGAGGTCAAGTCTGACGACGGCGACTGGGCATTCTTCGACGACACGGAGGGCGACCGCAAGTAGTCAGCCCTCGCCGGTGAAAGCCGTCGCTCCCGTCAACCTGCGACCGTCAGGGTGACGTTGTTCAGCGACACGGCCACGTCCGTCGGCAGAATGTCGACGAAGGTCGGCTGATCGCGGACGGCCTCGCCGCTGCCGATGATGTGGGCCGGGAAGTTGCCCGCACACGGGAAGTTGTTGCACCGCAGCCAGGAGCCTGGTGGGCTGAGATACGGGTACATGCTCGGCGACTGGTCGACGCGGTACCGGCCCGGCGGGATGCTGGCGGTGGCCCAGCCTTCCGGGGCTCGTTCCCCGACGCCGAACACGCCGTTGCTGCCGTATGTCACCGGGTCGGCGTGCGCGGGTGCGGCGACGACGAGTCCGGCCAGCAGGACGACGGCCGTCGCCGCCGTCTCACCGGTCACGTATCCACCCTCACCAGACTCGTATGTAGTCGACCAGCATCTCGGGGGTCTCGAAGGGCCCGAAGGCGGGATCACCGCCGCCGGGACCGCCGACCGCTAGGTTGAAGACGGTGTACAGCAGGTAGTCAGGGGCGTTGAACGGCCACACTCCGTCGATGGGCACCGAGGGGACCGTGAAGAACGGGGCGCCGTTGACGTTGTCGCGCCAGAAGCGGAAGCCGGCGTCGTCCCACCGGACCCGGTAGGTGTGCCAATCCCCGTCCACCGGCCACCTGTTCTCTTTCCAGGTCCTGCCGTCGGATCGGGCGTGCACGGCCGTTCCGGGAGCCCATATACCGTTGCCGTACCACTCGAGGACGTCGACCTCCCCGTCGGGCAACGGGCCCCTGCCGTCGGGCGTCGGCTCCCGATTCACCAGCCAATAGGCAGGCCAGCAACCGGGAACCAGGCAGTTCAGCTTTATCCGGGTCTCCCATGTGTGCCCGATACCGATCTTCTGGGTGGTTTCCACGCGGCCGCTGAAGTAGGTGTCGCCCTCCCGGGTGGCGCGCAGGGCGAGGTTGCCGTTGCCGTCGAGAGACACGTTCCGGCGATCGTCGCGAAACAGGCCGAGGATCGGTGGGTTGACCGGCTCGTTCCAGCCCACCACCGTCCACTTCGACAAATCCGGCGCTGCACCTGCGGGTCCGTCGAAGTCGTCGACGAGGATGTAGTCGACGGGCCCGGGGTTGGCGTCGGCCGGCGGAGCGCCCGGATTCTCGGGCTGACCTGGGGGTAGCGGTTCGGCGCCGGCCTGCGGATAGGGCACTGCGGCGGCCAGCGCGGCGGCCCCGGTCATCATCAGCAAGTTGCGTCGGTTCATCTCTGGCACAGGGAAACCTTATCGTCAGTTAACGGAAATTTTAACTAGGCTCGGGTGTGATGCCGAAGCTCAGTGCGGGACTGCTGCTGTATCGGGTCGTCGGCGGGGGCGTTGAGGTATTGATCGGGCATCCTGGCGGTCCATTCTGGGCCAAGAGGGACGACGGCGCTTGGTCGATCCCGAAAGGAGAATACGTCGAGGGCGAAGACCGCTGGCTCGCCGCCCGCCGTGAGTTCGAAGAGGAAGTCGGCAAACCGCCCCCCGACGGGCAGCGCATCGACTTGCCGCCGCTGCGCCAGCCGAGCGGCAAAATCATCACCGCGTTCGCGGTGCGGGGAGACCTCGACCTGGACGGCACGGTCAGCAACACCTTCACGCTCGAATGGCCGAAGGGGTCGGGCGACGTCAGGGAGTATCCGGAGATCGACCGGGTGGACTGGTTCTCGGTAGATGAGGCGCGGTCGAAGCTTCTGAAGGGCCAACGGCCGCTTCTCGATCAGTTGATGGATGCACTCGGAGACGCCGAATCGGGCGCGTCTCAATAGCATTGATCGTCAGCGCGCGGCCGTGTATCCGCCAGCCGGAGCGCGTGCGCAGGTATTCGTCGTCATAGCGCAGATGCCAGACCAGATCGGTCACCTGTCCGTCGACGACACTGAAGTGGTGTGCGATGCAAGTGATTCGGCCCAACGCGTAGCCGGGATCCGAGCCGGGGGCATACACCTCGCCGACGATGTCGTGTTGGGTGCGCGCGAGACCGGAGAGTGCCGTGAGCGCGCTGCGCACACCGTCGCGGCCCCGATGCCTGCGGACAGGATCAAGTGATCTCGGGGGGTCAGGAACCCGCAATTCGGCTGTCTCGCTGAACAACTCGGCCACATCGCCGAAGCGGCGATCATCGACGGCGGCAGCGTAGAGGTGAACGAGGTCAGCCAGCGCCAACCGATCTGCGACGTCCAGTGTCATGTCGTCATGCGCCGGTCAATTGCCGCCGTCGTTGCTTGCCCGGATGGCCTCGCGGCATTCCCTGCGGGTCTTGCCGGTTTCCTGCATGCAGACGCGCACCGGCGTCTCCTCCTCGAGCGGCAGCGGCTCGTCTGTGACATCGGTGGTGACAGTGACCGTCGGCGCGGGGACCTCGCCCTGGCTGGTCGACCAGATGGTGGCGCCGGTGGACTCGAGCGTCGAGCAGTAGACGGTGTTGCCGTTGGCGGTGGTGGCGCTGCTGCCCAGCGGCGAACAGTCGGCGCCCACCACGGCCGCCGCGGGAGTCGCCTGAGCCGGGACGGTGACCGTCGTCGTCGGCGCTGACGACGACGGCGGCGCCTCGGCGCGTGGAGCGGTCGGGGGCGGCGCGGACGGCGGCGGGGTGTAGTCGTCGTTGAGAAGCTTCTCGATCTCGCGGAACTGGATCAGCACCAGGGCGATCGCCACCAGAAGGAGCACGGCCAGGATCGCAGGAACGATGTACGCGGGCCTCAGGTATTTGCGGCGCGGCGGTTGTTGCGCCTCGTGTCTGCCCCCGCCCCGAGGGGGGAGGTTGATGGGCACCGACGCTTCGGTGCGGTCGGTGTCGGCCAGCGGCTCAACCCCGAGTCGGTGCGCCAGCGCGCGGGAGAAGTCCATGCAGCTGACGAACCGGTCCTTCGGGTCCTTCGACAAGGCCTTGGCGAGGACCGGGTCGAGCGCCGACAACTCGGGACGGCGATCCGAGAGAGCAGGGGGAGACGCAGTGAGGTGCTGGCTGATGACCACGGTCGGGTTCGAATGGTGAAACGGCGGCGATCCGCTGAGCAGATGGAACGCCGTCGCCGCCAAGGCGTACTGATCCGCGCGTCCGTCGAGGTCTTCGCCCATCAACTGTTCCGGCGCGGCGTAGAAGACCGTGCCCACCGTCATATTCGTCGCGGTGAGGTTGTTGGAGTCGTCGACCCGGCGGGCAATACCGAAGTCGCCCAATAGAACTCGTTGGTCACCTTCGGCGGGAGCGCTCAACATGATGTTGGCAGGCTTCACATCGCGGTGCAGAAGGCCCTGCTGATGCGCATAGTCGAGAGCCTCGGCGACGCCGGTGATGATGTTGAGGACGTCCTCCTTGGGCATGCCCTTGGGGTACCGGTCACGCAGCGACTCGGCTGCATCTGTGCCGTCCACGTAATCCATGGAGATCCAGATCTGGCCGTCCACGTCGCCGCGGTCATGAACACCGACGATGTGCGGGTGCCACAGCGTCGCGGCGAGGTCGGCTTCCCTGTCGAATCTGCGCCGGTATTCGTCGTCGGCGCAGACGTCGTTTCGCAACACCTTGAGGGCGTCTCGGCGGGGCAGGCGCGGGTGCTCGGCAAGGTACACATCGCCCATGCCGCCGGACCCCAGAAGCCGCACGATGGTGTAGTCCGCGAAGGTCTGACCAGCGGCTAGCAGCATGGGCGAATAGTACAGACGAGCTACAAATCGAGAAGCAGACGCTCCCCGTTCGCCGCGCGCGATATGCAGACCAGCATCATGCCGCCGGCGCGCTCCGGGTCGGTGAGCAACGTATCGCGGTGATCGACGGCACCGGCCATCACCCGCGTCCGGCACGTGCCGCAGAACCCCTGCTGGCACGAGTAGGGCGCCGCGACGTTCGAGCGCCGCAATGCCGTCAGCAGCGTTTCGTCGGCGCCGACGTGGACGTCCTGGCCGGTCGAGGCGATCGACACCGTGAACTCGCGGCCGTCGACGACCGGTGGCGCGGCGAATCGCTCGAAATGGAGCTCGACGTTGTCGCGCCCGACCAGCCCGCTTCGGATCGCCGTCAACATCGCTGCGGGTCCGCACGCGTAGACAGCGGTGCCCTCGCCGCAGTCTCCGATGAGGTCCGCCGCGGTCGGCACACCCGCAACGTCATCGGTGCGGATCGCGATGCGATGCCCGAAACGGCTCACCTCATCGATGAACGGAAGGCTGTCTCGGCTGCGGCCGGCATACACCATCGACCAGTTCACGCCGAGACGCTCGGCGAGCGCCAACATCGGCAGGATCGGTGTGATGCCGATGCCTCCCGCGATGAAACGGACGCGGTGGGTGGGGGAACCGTAGCCGGGGACGGTGAGCGGAAAGGCATTGCGGGGACCGTGGGTGGTCACCCCGGCGCCGACCGGCAATTCGTCGTGCACCTCGATCGATCCGCCACCGCCGTCGATGATCCGGCGCACCGCGATCCGATAGTGGCCGGTGTCGGCCGGGTCCCCGCACAGCGAGTACTGACGCAGCCGACCGCTGGGCAACGCGATGTCGAGGTGCGAACCGGGATGCCACCGCGGCAGTGGACGTCCGTCGGCGCAGGCCAGCGTCAGCGCCACCACGTCCTGGTCGCGCGCCACCACCTGGCGGTCGACCACCCTCAACGGGAGGACGCGATCGGGGTCGGGCGGCGGCTTCATTTTGCGGATCGCACCGGAGATGGCCCACAGCGCCGAAACCGAGGTATCGGCTATGCCGAGTGCGATGTCGTGGCGCCGACGGCCGGAGACACTCGGCGGCGCCTGGCGGTAGCGGTCGAGCAGTCCCATCACATATGTGCCGCGCGGGCCGCGGGGGAACTGGCGAGGTAAGCGACCGCCTGCGCCGTGGAGCCCATCTCGTCGGGGGTGAAGCCGGGGCGGAAGTACATCGCGGTGTTCGACCCGAACAGCTTGCGGTACTTGGGCAGTAGCCCGATTTTGGAGTCCCGCATCCGCAGCCGGTTGAACCGCCACCAGCCGATATCGACGTTCGGGTCGGACTTGACCAGGAACCAGGATGTGCGCTGGAAGAACACGAAGATCGCCACCACCGCCATCGCCATCGCCCGGATGCGGTCGATGTAGCTGTCGTGGAAGTACACCGCGACGTCGTGGGCGACGCTGCGGTGCTCGACCTCCTCGCTGCCGTGCCAGCGGAACAGGTCGACCATCGTCGGGTCGGCGCCGTAGTCGTCCCACGTGCAGTTCAACGCGAAGTCGCCCATCACCGCGGTGTAGTGCTCGATCGCGGCGATGAACCACAGCCGGTCACACAGATGGTTGAGTCGACGCTTCGGGTCGGTGGACGTCGTGGGCGCAAGGGTCTTGGTGAACAGGAACTCGATCTGCTCGAGAATCGGCTTCGGGTCGATGCCGTTGACGACCATGTACTCGTGCAGCATCTGTTCGTGCACGTCGGCGTGCGTCGCTTCCTGACCGATGAAACCCCGCATGTCGTCGGCCAGCTGGGGATCGCGCACCAGCGGGAGTGCCTCGTTGAACGTATCGACGAACCAGCGCTCTGCGGCGGGCAGAACGACATTGAGCAGGCTGACCACATCGGAGGCGACGGGGTGCCCGGGTATCCAGTCGAGAGGGATGTCGGTGGCGTCGAAAGCCACCTTGCGTGCCTGGATCTGGACGGGCCCCGGATCGACTTCCTGCTCGAAACGGCGCGGTCGCAGCATTGCGGTTTCCTCCCCTGCGGTGAGCTGGGCCGAGTCTACGACCACTAGGTGGGAACAGAGGTTTCAGATAGCTGAGCTATGTCAATATGACCCACATGGCGGGGATGGGCGATGTACTGAACTGGGCTAAAGAGCAGGTGTCATCCCGGGTACCCAAGGCCGACCTCGACCAGCGCGACCCCGATTACATCCGCGAGCAGTTACCCGGTCTCTGGTTGTTGGCCTCGTTGTATTTCCGGGCCGACGTCCGTGGTCTCGACCGCATTCCGGCCAACGGGCCGGTGCTGTTGGTCGGTAATCACAGCGGGGGCAACCTGCCCCCGGACACCTTCGTCTTCACGCTGGCTTTCTGCTCCTACTTCGGCGTCGAGCGGCCGTTCTACCAACTGGCGCACAACCTCGTCGTCTCGATGCCCGGCCTTGGATCACTGCGGAAGTTCGGCACGGTCGCCGCCAACCACGACAACGCCTCGCTCGCGCTGCAGTCCGGCGGTGCGTTGCTGGTGTACCCGGGTGGCGACTACGAGGTGTTCCGGCCGTCGTGGAAGCGCCACGAGGTGGACTTCGGTGGGCGCAAAGGTTACGTGAAATTGGCCAGGGAAGCGGGGGTGCCGATCGTGCCGATCGCGAGCGTCGGCGGCCAGGAGGCTGCGCTCTTCCTCGACCGCGGCCAGTGGCTGGCCAGGCTGCTCGGGGTCGACAAGATGGCCCGCCTGAAGAGCGTGCCCATTCTGTTGGCACCGCCGTGGGGACTAGCCGTCAGCGACATGGTTCCCCGGCTGCCGCTGCCGACGAAGATCGCGATCGAGGTGCAGGACCCGATCGACGCTGACGACATCGCCGCAAGCGACGACGACGTCATCAACGACAAGGTGCTCAGCAGCCTGCAGGCCGGGGTCGACAGACTGGCCGCGGAGAGACGATTCCCGGTGATCGGCTGATGAACGCTCGCGCGAAGAAGAGACGGTCCTGATGAGGCTGCAACGGCGGATCGAGATCGCGGCGGACCGCGACACCGTGTGGAAGCGTGTCAGCGATCCTGCGTGCTATCCGGAGTTCATGGCGAACCTGGAACGGTGGGATCCGGTGACCGACGGGCCCGTGGGCGTCGGATCGCGCTACACCGGGCACTGGAAGATCGGCTCGGTTCCGGTGGGCGGCGTGATCGAGGTGGTCGAGTTCGACGAAGGTCGCGACCTGGCCTGGACGGGGATCACCGGGATAACGCAGCGCGGTCGCTTCCGGCTGCGGGATTGCCCCGACGGCCGAACCAAGGTGACCTTCCGGATGGCCTACGAAGCGCCCGGTGGCCTGCTCGCCCTGATCGCCGACTGGGTTTCGGCACGTCAGGTCGGTCGGACCATGACGGAGACGCTGGCGAATCTGCGCAGCCTGACCGAGGCTTAGCCGGCTGGCGGGGCGGGCGCAGGCGATGTGGGGACGCCGACGTTCGAGCCGGGGGCGATCGGAACCTGTTCCGGCCGGAGCGTGTTTCCGCCGACCGCGCCGGGAGCTCCGCCCGAACTCATGCTGCCCTGTTCGGCCATCTCCTGGGCGGCCTCCTCGGTGCAGTCGAGGTTCATCTGCATCCTGCCGCTGCCGAGCATCTTCTGGCTGGTCACCATGCACTGTGCCTGCGGCAGGTCGCTTCCGACCGAACCACCGAAAGTAGTGCTCATCCCCATCCCGTGCAGGATCTTCACGGCCTTGTAATAGGGCTCGCCGATCACGTTCAACTGATTGGGGTTTACCGGGTCCGAGCTGGCGAGTCCCGCGCTGAGCAGGCCGATCGTGCTCGCGGCGAGCGCGGTGGCGCCTGCGACGATGAGCTTCTTCACGTATCTCTCCCTAACTCGGTGCGCTGCGAACATATCGCAGGAGTGACGATTGTGAAACCGGTGAACACGGCCGCAGTGTTACATCTGGGGATTCACCGCTGCTCGCAGTGCCTGGCAGAGGGCGGCCGCGCGGGGGTCGGTGAACACCTCCTCGAGCAGCAGCCGACGCCCGTCGGGACCGCCGAGCGGGATCCGCCAGTTCGGATATTCGTCGTCGGTGCCGGGCTGGTTCTGGGTGCGCATCTCACCGACCGCATCGGCCAGCGACAGGCCGAGGATCCGCGACGGAGTGCGGCCGAGGTACCGATACAGGGCCAGCACGGTCTCGTCGACGCCGGGTTTTTCACCCAACAGTCCGACGCGTCGCAACTCGGTGACCCAGGCGGCCTGCTCGGCACGGTCTTCGGCGAGTTCCTCGTCGACCGGTCGCGTCAACAGGCCCAGTTCGTCGCGCAGCCGGACGTGCTCGCCGGCCAGGTAGCCGGCCGTCGGCGGCAGGTCGTGTGTGGTGACCGACGACAGACAGAATTCGCGCCATCGCTGCGCCTGCAGCGGTCCGCCGTCACCGTCACGGTCCAACTCGAACCACAGGATCGACGTGCCGAGAAGCCCCCGGCGCGCCAGGTAGTCGCGCACCCATGGTTCGACGGTGCCGAGATCTTCGCCGACGACGACGGCCTCGGCGCGGTGAGCCTCCAGTGCGAGGATGCCGATCATCGCCTCGTGGTCATACCGCACATAGGTGCCGTCGGTGGGCAGGGCTCCCTTCGGGATCCACCACAGCCGGAACATCCCGATGATGTGGTCGACGCGAACGCCGCTCCCGTGCCGCAGAATCGCGTTCACCATGGCCCGAAACGGTCGGTAGCCCTGGTCGACGAGCTGGTCGGGTCGCCACGGCGGCTGCGACCAGTCCTGGCCCAGCTGGTTGAACTCGTCCGGCGGTGCGCCCGCAGTGACGCCGAGTGCAAGGACGTCCTGCATGGCCCATGCGTCGGCTCCGTTCGGATCCACACCGACGGCGAGGTCGTGCATGATGCCCAGCTCCATGCCCGCGCGGACGGCCGTCGACTGCGCAGTCGCCAGCTGGTCGTCCAGCTGCCACTGCAACCAGCGGTGGAAATCGACCGTTTCGGCGTGTTTGGCGGCGAACTCGGCGACCCCCGAGCGCGCCGGGCCCGAGAATTTTTTGGGCCAGCGATGCCAATCCGGTCCGTGCCGCTCCGCCAGTGCACACCAGACCGCGAAGTCGTCGAGGCTGCGGCCCTCGCGTTCGCGATAGGCCTCGTAGGCAAGCTGGCGACCCGCGGATCGCTTCACCCGGTAGACGCTTTCGAGCACCTCGCGCTTGGCAGCCCACGCCGCATCCCTGTCGATCAACTCGGTGCGCCGCGAATTCTCCTGCAGCGCAAGCCGTGTCCTGCGGATACGGCCGCGCTGGCGGACCTCGGCGAACTCGGGGATCGCCTCGGGGCGCAGGTACAGCGGGTTGACGTAGCGCCGCGACGTCGGCAAGTACGGCGACGGCTCCATCGGCGCAACCGGGGCCGCGGAGTGCAGGGGATTGACCAGGATGTACCCGGCGCCGTAGCACGCGCCTGACCACACCGCGAGGTCAGTAAGATCGGTCAAATCACCTATGCCCCAAGATCTTTCGGACTGCACGCTGTAGAGCTGGGTAGCCAGCCCCCACGTCCTCTTGGCACCGAGCCGGGGCGGCATCTCGAGCTTTGCCGGGACGACGATCAGCGTTGTACTCGATTCAGTCGAACCCGCCTGAATGTACAGCCGGTGATAGCCCAACGGAAGATCATCCGGCAGCTCGAAGGACGCCTCGCCAATGAGCTTGTCGCCCAAGTCATATGGGGGAGTATGGTTCTCGAGTTGGCGCATGCCCGCGCGGACACTGCCGTCCTCCAGTCGAATCCACAGGCCCACCGGATCGCCGTGGGTGACGTGCACCCAGAACGACGAGGCGCTGTCGGCGCGGGCGACGATGGTGGGCGGCAGCGCGCGGCTCCAGTAGTCCCGGTCGTGGGTGGCCAGCGCCGCCGCGCGGTCGTCCTCGGTGGCGGCGGGCACTCCCAACGCCGCCAACACGGAAACCAGCGTCGTTTCCGGCACATCGACTTGCCGACCGGTCCAGTCCTCGTACTCGGTGGCGACGCCGTAGCGGCGGGCAAGTTCGCCTAGCGAGTGCGGGGTCTCGACCATGTGGCCATCTTGCCTGCTTCGCGCCGATCTCAACCGACATCGCGGCTCAACAGGTCGTCCCAGGTGTCCCGACGCACCACCAGGCGGGCCTCGCCGTCGCGGGCGAACACCACCGGCACGCGGCGAGCGCCGTTGTACTGATTGGACATCGTGTAGCAGTAGGCGCCCGTGACCGGGAGCGCGAGCAGGTCACCGATCGCGGGTTCGCGCAACGCGATCTGGTCGACGAGTTCGTCGCCGGATTCGCAGTGCCGCCCCACAACGCTGACCGTCTCGCCGCTGCCGCCGACTCGACCGACCATCGTCGCCTCGAATCGCTGTCCGGTCAGCGACACCTCGAGGTTGTCACCCATCCCGCCGTCGACCGCGACATGCGTGACGACCCCGCGCTTGATGGTCGTGACCCGGTACACCGTGCATGCGGTCGTGGCGACCATGCTGCGGCCCGGCTCGACGATGATGCGGCTGCCGTCGGGGAGAAGCGCACGCGCTTGCGCCACCATCGCGTCGGCGTAGTCGTCGAGAGTGGGCGGCTTCTCGTCATAGGTGTAGCGGACGCCGAGTCCGCCCCCGAGATCGTAGATGTCGAATGTGCCGAGTTTCGCGATCGGTTCGACGGCGGCGGCCAACTGTTCGACGTTGAGCAGCTGCGACCCGACATGGGTATGGACACCCTCCAGCGCCAAGACGGCGCTTCGCTCGACCCGCGCGATCGCATCCCTGGCGTCGTCGGGCATCAGGCCGAACTTGGAACCGGCGTGCCCGGTCGCCTGAGACGCGTGGGTGACGGCTTCGACGCCGGGAATGACCCGGACCAGGCAGCGCTGCCTGCGACCGTGCGGCACGATGCGTTCCAGCCGGTCGATGTCATCGAAGTTGTCGATGACGACGAGCCCGAGTCCGTGCTTGACCGCCAGCTCGAGCTCCTCGTCGGTCTTGGCGTTGCCGTGCATGACCAGTCGGTCCGGATCGGCGCCCGCCTTGATCGCCGTCAGTATCTCGCCGCCGCCCGCCACGTCGAGGTGGAGACCTTCTTCGACCATCACACGCTGAACCGCGGTGCACGGGAACGATTTCGACGCGAACGCCACGTCGGTGCGCGGCCAGCGGCTGCGGAACGCGTTGAGATAGTCCCGCGCGCGGTTCCGCAGCGCGTCCTCGGCGACCACGATGACGGGGGTGCCGAACTCGGCGGCCACGTCATCGAGCCGGCACCCGCCCACGATGAGGGTGCCGTCGTCATCGGTTCGGGATCCCGGCGGAAACAGGCTCAGCAGGTCTTCTGCGGTGGGCTCGGTGCGCATTGCCCCAGCGTCCCACTCCGCCGCGTCGGCGGTGGGCGACTCGTCGGTAACGTCGGTGCCCATGGCGCCCCGACGGTTCGACGACGTCAGCGTCGCAGTCGGTGACCGACGGGCCAGGGTCGCGGTCGCCGCGTTGTTCCTGACGAACGGCGCGCTGTTCGCCAACCTGTTGCCTCGTTATCCCGAGATCAAGGCCGACCTGGCGCTGTCCAACTCGGCGTACGGCATCGCGATTGCGGCGTTCTCGGCTGGCGCGCTGGTCGCCGGGCCTGCGGCGGCCGCGGTGATCCGGCGTTTTCGCTCGGCTGTCGCCGCGGTCGCGGGCAGCATCGGCATCGCGGTCTTCGTGTTCGCCGCCTCGCTTGCACCGTCGGCCGTCCTACTGGCCGCGGCCCTCTTCGTCGCCGGCGCGTTCGATGCGATCACCGACGTCGGACAGAACGCTCACGCGTTGCGTCTGCAGCGCAACTACGGCCGCTCGATCATCAACTCCCTGCACGCGGTGTGGTCGGCCGGGGCGGTGCTCGGCGGCGCTATGGGTGCGGCGGCGATCGCGCTGGGCATTCCGCGCACGACACATCTGGCGGTGTCGGCGCTGTTGTTCAGCGCCGTCGTGCTGGCCGCGTATCCATTTCTGCTGCGCGGCCCGGACACCGACGATCACCCGTCGGCACGAGCGGAGAACATAGGCAGGCCTTCCTTCGGCGTCTACGCGACGTTGGTCGCGCTGGTGTTCATCGCGATCGCCGGGGCCGTGGTCGAGGATGCTGCAAGCTCCTGGGCCACAGTCTATTTGCGAGACAGTCTCAATACCCCGGGTGCGATCGCGGCCTCGGGTTACATCGCGATGGTCGGGGGTCAGTTCGTCGGCAGGCTGATCGGCGACCGACTCGTCGACCGGTTCGGCGAGCGCACGGTGGCCAGAGTCGGTGGCTTCATCACCGCCGTCGGAATGGGCGCCGCGCTGGCGTTTCCCAGTGTGCCCGGCACGATCGCAGGCTTCGCGGCCGCGGGTTTCGGTATGGCCACCCTGATCCCGGCCGCCATGCATGCGGCCGATCATCTGCCCGGGATGCGGCCAGGGACCGGACTGACGGTCGTGACGTGGCTGCTGCGGATCGGATCCATATCCTCCGCGCCGGTGGTGGGGCTTGTCGCAGACGCGACCAGCCTGCGGGTCGGACTGCTTGTGGTGCCGGTCGCGGGTGTCGCCGCGATGGTGCTCGCCGTGGCACTCAACCCGCGGCGCCCGCCATCTCGATAGTCAGCACCCCCGCCACGATCAAGACGATGCCCAACCCCATCACCCAGGTCAGCGGTTCGCGGAAGAGAACCCTCGCAGCGACCGCGACCAGTGCCACGCCGCACGCGGTCCAGATGCCGTATGCGATGCCGACGCGCATGCCCAGCGCCAGCGTCAGCCACAGAAGGTAGAACGACACGAGGTATCCGGCCGTGACGGGGACGATCCAGATCCGCTTGCGAAAACCTTCCGATGCCCGCAGCGCGATCGTCGCGAGCACTTCGAATCCGATGGCGCCGGCAAGCGCGGCCCACATCACGGCGCGGCCTTGTGCCGGGACCCCAATTCGACGAGCAGTACTCCGGCGATGATCAGCCCGATGCCGACGGCGATGGGCCAGGTGAACGGGTCACCGAAGATGGCGGCGGCCAGCACGGCGGTGCCGACGGTGCCCAGCGCACCCCAGATTCCGTAGGCGACCCCGATGGACAGACCGGTGCGCAGCACCAACGTGAGCAATACGAAGGCGCCGGTGTAGCCCGCGACGACCACGATCAGCCACGCCGAATGGTCTTGGGAGGCACGCAAAGACAGAGTGGCCGCCACCTCGACAACGATTGCCGTGCCGAGCAGCACCCATTTCCGCACGCCTACAAGCTAACCGACGGCGCGCTCCACCATGGGCGTCAGGACCTCGTGGGCGAATCGCCGGAGTTCGGCGTCGTGACCGAAATCGGGGTCGGCGGGCGGCATCGAGAGATAGGTGAAAAACAGCCGCGCAAACACGTCTGCCACCCACCGCACCCGCTGTGACGGGCGGCCGGCCGCCTCGCCGTGGATGTAATTGGCGATGAACGCCGAGCCCATCGTCACCAGCTCGACGGAGTCGGCGATCGGGGCGGGTTCGCTTTGGGCGGCCCTGCGCAGGATCGGATGCTCGCGCGCGAACGAGACCGCGGCGATGAAGGCCTCCGCGACGCCCTCCTTCGGGTCATCGGCGCGTTCGATGGCGTCGGCGACCGCGCCGAGAAAGCGCTGTGTCTCGCGGCGCACCAGGGCCTCGACCAGATCGTCCCGCCGCGGGTATCGGCGATATGCCGTCATCCGCGCGACACCGGCGCGGCGGACCACGTCCTCGACCGTAATGCGTTGCAGCCCAACGGCTGCGGCCTCGGTCAGGGCAGCATCGAGGATGCGCTGGCTTGTCCTGTCGGCCGCCTCGTCGACCCGTCCGCCTGCGCTTGCGCCACCGACGACCTCGATGAGCTGGGCATCGATCACGACGTGGCAACTCTCGGCCGCACCGCACCTGCCGCGCGCTGCTGTGCCAGTTGCAGATAGCGCGGAACGCCGAGCGCCCAGCGCAGCCGTCGGGCATCGAGGCGCAGCATCGGCCCGGCCAGTGCCCTTGTCGCCATCGACGGCCGGTCGTAGCCGATGAGTTCCTGCGCCCACTTCGGTGCCCTGCTCATGCCCGCGTAGATGGTGAACCTGTGCAATTGCCGATCGACCCGCTCGGGCAGGTCGGGGAAGAACGGCGATGTCATCAGAAAGTCGATGAAATCCCGGGTCTGCGCGTTGACCGAGAGCCGCGGCCGCATCGCCTCCACAAACTCGTCGAGTTCGGCTGCCGTCTCGGGCACCCACTCGGCGCCGCCCATCCGGCCGATCACCGCCTGCTCGGTGAGATAGCGATCCTTTTCCCGTTGCGACAGCGGTCTTTTCGTCTCTTCGAACACCCGCAGGATCATCCACGGAATGCATGTGTGCACCCACGCGATCAGTTCCGGGTCGAGCGCGCGGTAGGGCACACCGTCCGGTCGGGTGCCGTTGACGAACGAATGCACATGCTTGACGCGGTCGATCACCGCGGTGGCGGCCTCGGTGTTGCCGAAGGTGGTGGCCAGTACGTAGCCGAGGGTGGCACGGGCCCGTGCAAAGGGGTCCTCTTGATAGTTCGACAGGTCTTGCACTCCCGCGATGACGGAGGGGTGCAGGATCTCGAGCACGATCGCGGGCAACCCGGCCTGCGACACCGAGGCGAGATCGGCGTTGATCTCCCACGACATGCTGCCGGGCCCGATCAGCCCGGGATCACCCGGCGGGCCGCCGTAGACCTCTGGATCGTCGTGGCGACCGGCACCCTTTTCGAAGTCATCGACCATCCAGCGACGAAGAGTGTTCATCCGACCGTCCCTTGGTATGCAAGTTACATTCGCAGTCTCGGGTATACCATTCCGTGTCGGCCTATGCCGTGTCAACGGCTGCCCGCCGGGTAATCTGTCGACTGATGACACGCGACAACACCCTGGTAGAAACCTCGAACGGACCCGTCCGAGGCGTCGACGGCGGGCGCGTCACCGCGTGGAAAGGCGTGCGGTACGCCGCGCCGCCGATCGGCGACCTGAGGTGGCGGGCACCCGAGCCACCGCAAACCTGGACTGCCGTCGCCGACGCCACCAGATACGGTCCGGTGTGTCCGCAGCCCGTCGACCCCAGAATCCCGATCGACCTCGGAGCTCCGCAGGGTGAGGACTGCCTGACCCTCAACGTCTGGGCGTCCTCCGACACCACGGCGGGCGACGGGAAGCCGGTGATGGTCTGGGTGCACGGCGGGGCCTACATCATCGGCTCGGCGAGCCAGCCACTGTACGACGGTCAAGCACTGACCAGCGGCGGCGAAGCGGTCGTCGTCACCGTGAACTATCGGGTCGGCGGGCTGGGTTTCCTCGACCTGACCGAATTCGACTCACCGCAGCGCCGGTTCGACTCCAATCTCGGTCTTCGTGACGTGCTTGCGGCGCTGTGCTGGGTGCGGGACAACATCGCCGCGTTCGGCGGAGATCCCGACCGCGTCACCCTTTTCGGCGAATCGGCAGGCGCAGGCATCATCACGACGCTGCTCACCAGCCCGGCGGCCGAGGGTCTTTTCTCGGCTGCGATCGCGCAAAGCTCGCCCGCCACATCGGTTTACGACGTCACCCGGGCTCACGGCATCACCCGCCTGGTGCTGGACAAGCTGGGCATGACGGCATCCGACGTCGGCCGGCTGCGCGATGTTCCCACCGAAGTCATCGTCGCGGCCGCCACCGACGTCTTCTATGACGTGCCCGTGCGCAATCCCGGCACGCTGGCGTTCGCGCCGATCGTCGACGGCGACATCGTGCCCGACTATCCGGTCAAACTCGCCCGCGAGGGTCGCAGCCATCCCGTCCCGTTGATCATCGGCACCAACAAGCACGAGGCGGCGTTGTTCAAGTGGATGAAGTCGCCGCTGATGCCCATCACGCCGGAGGCGATCAACGCGATGTTCACCGAGATCGCCGCCGAGCAGCCGACGCTGGAACTGCCCACCGAGGACAAGATCGGAACCACATACGCCGGCCTGCGTGGGAAGGCCCGGGGGATGGGTGTCGCGCGCGACGTCGGGTTCCGGATGCCCTCGGTGTGGCTGGCCGAAGGACACAGCGCCGTCGCGCCCGTTTACCTGTACCGGTTCGACTTCGCCACCCCGATGCTCAAGCTGCTGCGCATCGCCGCCGCGCACGCCACCGAATTGCCCTTCGTCTGGGGCAATCTCGTCACCGGCCCGAAGGATCCGACATTCAAGCTGGGCGGCCTCAAGATGGGGGCGGCGGTGTCGGAGCGCATCAGGACCCGATGGCTGAACTTCGCCTGCCACGGCGAGCCGACCGGCCTGCCCGGTGAGCCCGAGTGGCCGTCCTACACCGAACCCGACCGCGCGTGCCTGCTCATCAATCGGCAGGACACCGTCGCCGGCGACATCGATACGCATATCCGCGCCACCTGGGGCACCCAGGTGCTCAACTTCCGGTAGCCCGACCCGGCCTCGCTAGAATCTCCCCGGAGGTGTCGCTGTGGACTGGGTGAAGGCGTGGGAGCATGTGCTGCCGCCGCTGATGCACGACCCGGTGACCTTCGCCGTGCCGTTCTTCCTGGTGCTGCTGGTCATCGAGTGGGGAGCCGCACGCAAGCTCGCTCACTCGGAGGACGAGCGGCCAGCCTCGGGCGCCTATCTGAGACCCGACGCATGGGCCAGCATCTGGATGGGTGTGGTCTCGGTCGGCACCAGTGCGGTGCTGAATGGGATCGCCTTGTTCGGCTATGCCGCGCTCTACGTCTACGTCGCGCCATGGCATCTGCCTGCCAACGCCTGGTACACGTGGGTGATCGCCATCGTCGGCGTGGACTTCTTGTACTACTGGTATCACCGCATGGCCCATCGCGTCCGCATCTTCTGGGCGACGCACCAGGCGCACCACTCCAGCCAGTACTTCAACCTGGCGACTGCGGTCAGGCAGAAGTGGAACATCAGCGGCGACGTCTTCCTGCGTGCTCTGCTGCCGCTGTTCGGCGTACCACCCTGGATGGTGTTCGCCAGCTTCTCCATCAACCTGATCTACCAATACTGGATCCACACCGAGCGCATCGGGAAGCTCTGGCGGCCAATCGAATTCGTCTTCAACACACCGTCGCACCACCGGGTACATCACGGCATGGACGAGATCTACCTCGACAGGAACTACGGCGGCATCCTGATCATTTGGGATCGGTTGTTCCGCAGCTTCCAGGCCGAGGAGTTCCGCCCGCACTACGGCCTGACCAAGCAGGTGGACACCTACAACATTTGGAAGCTGCAGACCCACGAATACGTCGCGATCGCGCGGGACCTCCGCGCCGCGCGCCGGTGGCGGGACCGCCTCGGCTTCGTCTTCGGACCACCCGGCTGGCGGCCACGACAGTCGGTGCAGCCCGACATCCCCGCGCCGGTCACCGCGTCGAAGTAGCGCTGCGCCGGAACGCCGGTGCCCGACCCGCTATGGCGTCGGTGACCCACTGCAGCGCAGCCTGATTCGCCTCGGCCCTGGTCATATCCGAGCCGTCGATGATGCTGATCCGCCATTCGTCGGCAGGCATGCTCGTCAAACGTGACCACCGCATATCCGACCA
>Ga0164304_10000061_pt1 | contig 22957 bp, 23 predicted proteins | sample Whisoiple_217_MG_FD_110216 | JGI IMG/M metagenome (GOLD analysis project Ga0164304, IMG submission 110216) | Soil microbial communities amended with pyrogenic organic matter from upstate New York, USA - Whitman soil sample_217_MG | ecosystem: Environmental > Terrestrial > Soil > Agricultural...
TGCGTTGGCCCGTGCCGAGCAGGTAGTAGATGCCGTAGTCGCGCGCCGGAGAGTGGCTCAAGGGGTACGAGGCCGAGCCGGCGTGAGTTTCCCAATAGCTTTGCGGAGGCTCGCGAGCCAGCGTCTCGCCAAGCACGAGATGCTTCCAGACATCGCCGAGGTTCCCGAAATGCGCGTTCGCCACGCGAAGAGCCTAGACGGTGCGCCTGGCTTTGGGAGCGCTCACGACGGCGCTTGGTGGGCTGGCATAGCGGCCTCTCACCGGCGTCGTAAGCTCGCGGCCCGGTTCGTCCTCCCGGTCTGGCGCAGGTAGGTGACGGCCCGGCCACCGACTGCCGGCCACGGCCGCAACCCAATGGCCCGGATGAGCGGAGCGTCTAGCTGGCCGAGTGGGAACGGGACGGTCGAGAGCGCCGGGAGCGGGATCGAAAGCTCGGAGCGCTGAACGCCTTGACGCCCTGCATCTCCGCCTGCTTGGTGATCGCGGTCGCCCACGGATGCGGCGGCTCGTCGCCCTTCAGCCCGAGGGTCTCCGTCTTTCACGCCGAAGTGGTGGTCCGACGCCCGGCCGACGAGCTCCATCACCCGCAGCCCGCGTTCCATCCGCTCGATCTCGGGCCGGAGGCCCTTGGCGGCCTTCACGTGCTCTTCGATGGCGGCCATCTCGGCGTCGGTCAGCGAGCGGTCCTCCGCCTGGGTCTTCTCGGTCAGCGCCAGCGCCTTCTGGCGGAAGCCGTTGTACTCCTGCTTCAGCTTGTCCAACTGTTCCACGGCACTCGCACCGCCGGAAGATCGGCGTGGTCGGCGCGGCCGCTACTGCCGGGTTTAGAAGGCTGCAACGGGGGCATTAGAAAGATCGTAGTCCGATCTAAATTGGATATGGGTGCCGAACTGGACTTCGCCGAAGGGACGTCTTCTGGTGAAAACCTGTGCCCGCGATTGAGTCGAGGAGTGGGTGTCGATGTCTGAGAACGTTGCTGATTTCTTGCTAGGTCGATTGCGAGAGTGGGGTATCCGGCGGATTTACGGATTTCCGGGTGATGGCATCAACGCAATCTTGGGTGCGTTTGGTCGGGCAGACAATGATCCGGAGTTGATCCAGGTCCGGCATGAGGAGATGGCGGCCTTCATGGCGTGCGCGCACGCGAAGTTCACCGGTGAGGTGGGCGTGTGCATGGCGACCTCGGGGCCAGGCGCGATCCACCTCCTCAATGGCCTGTATGACGCGAAGCTCGATCACCAGCCGGTGGTTGCGATTGTCGGCCAGCAGGCACTGAGCTCGCTCGGCGGCAGCTTCCAGCAGGAAGTCGACCTGACGACCTTGTTCAAGGACGTCGCCCACGAGTACGTGGAGATGGCGTCCGAACCCTCCCAGTTACGTCATCTGGTCGACCGGGCAATTCGTATAGCACGAGATCAGCGCACGGTCACCTGCGTGATCATCCCCAACGACGTCGCGTCGATGGACGCCGTTCCTGTCCCTGCGCATGCGCACGGCACGATCCATTCCTCCTTGGGGTACTCACCCCCGGTGGTGGTTCCCTCGGATGAGGATCTTCGTCGCGCCGCAGAGATCCTGAACGCTGGCGACAAGGTGGCGATGCTGGTCGGAGCGGGCGCGCTCGGTGCCAGCGAGGAGGTGACTGAGATTGCGGATCTGCTCGGTGCCGGCGTCGCCAAGGCGCTGCTGGGGAAAGCGGCGTTGCCCGATGACCTGCCCTGGGTGACCGGGTCGATCGGGCTGCTGGGCACGAAGCCGAGCTCCGACATGATGGCGGACTGCGACACGCTGCTGATGGTCGGATCGAGCTTTCCCTACTCGGAGTTCCTGCCGGAGGAGGGCAAGGCACGCGGAGTGCAGATCGACATCGATGCGCGGATGATCGGGATCCGCTATCCGATGGAGATGCAGCTGGTCGGCGACTCCCGACAGACGTTGCGAGCGCTCATCCCGTTGCTCGAGCGGAAGTCGGATCGGTCGTGGCGGAAGGACATCGAGGCGGGTGTTGAGAAGTGGTGGAAGTTGATGGAGGAGCGCGCGCTGTTGGATGCCGATCCGATCAATCCACAGCGTCTGTTCTTCGAGTTGTCAAAGCGTCTGCCGGACGGAGCGATCCTGACCTCCGACTCGGGTTCGTCGGCTGATTGGTACGCACGGGACGTGCGGCTTCGGAAGGGGATGATGGCGTCGCTTTCGGGGAACCTGGCGACGATGGGGCCGGGCGTGCCGTATGCGATCGGCGCGAAGTTCGCCCATCCCGATCGTGTTGTGATCGCACTGGTCGGCGATGGGGCGATGCAGATGAACGGGTTGGCCGAGCTGATCACGATCGGCAAGTACTGGGAGCGGTGGAGCGATCCGCGGCTGATCGTGCTGGTGCTGAACAACCAGGATCTCAACCAGGTGACCTGGGAGCAGCGAGCGATGGAGGGCGATCCCCGCTTTGACGCGTCCCAGAGCATCCCGGATTTCCCCTACGCGCACTACGCTGAGCTGATCGGGCTTCGCGGCATCCGGGTGGACACGCCAGAGGCGATCGGGCCAGCATGGGACGCGGCGCTTGCAGCTGACCGGCCGGTGGTGCTTGAGGCGGTGACCGACCCGGCCGTACCGCCGCTTCCGCCGCACATCACCTTCGAGCAGGCCAGCCACTTCGCGCAGGCCATCGCGCGAGGCGACTCTGGTCGTCGCGGCATGATCGTCGAGTCCTTCAAGCAGAAAATCGAAGAGTTCGTGCCGGGCCGCTGATGCCTACACCCTTGGACCATCGGGTGAGGACGCTGCGCCTCGCGCTGACCGACGTGCGTGAGCCTGTCCCGGCATTCCGCTACGGTGCCGGCGCCGACCGAGGGTCGCGCTAGTGGCGACTCTCGTCAAGCAGGATGTCGGGATCGAGCGTCTCGAAGTGTCCGCCTACACGGTGCCGACGGATCGGCCTGAGTCGGACGGCACTGCCCAGTGGAACGCGACGACGCTGATCTTGGTCCAGGCACATGGCGGTGAGGAAACCGGGCTAGGCTACACCTACGGCGACCTGGCCAGCGGCACCGTCATCCGGTCCGTCCTCGCGGACGTCGCCCAGAGCCGTGACGCGATGTCGGTTACCTCGACCTGGGATGCGATGGCCCGAGTCTGCCGCAACCTCGGGCGCCCCGGCGTGGCGTCGATGGCGATCGCTGCCGTCGACACGGCGCTTTGGGATCTGAAGGCGCGACTGCTCGGCCTGCCGCTGGCCACGCTGCTTGACGCCGCACGGGCGGAGGTGCCGATCTATGGGAGTGGTGGATTCACCTCCTACTCGGACGAGCAGCTGGCATCGCAGCTGGGCGGCTGGGCAGAGCTGGGCATACCCCGGGTGAAGATGAAGGTCGGCCGCTCGCCCGATCGCGACGTTGAGCGCGTCAGGGTTGCTCGCCAGGCGATCGGACCAGACACGGAACTGTTCGTCGACGCCAATGGCGCACTCTCGCGCAAACAGGCGCTCTGGTTTGCCGAGCAGATCGCAGACGAAGACGTGCGCTGGTTTGAGGAGCCCGTCTCCTCCGACGATCTGGAGGGGCTGCGACTGCTCAGGGACCGGGTGCCGGCCGGGATGGAGATCGCGGCCGGCGAGTACGGCTACATGCTGCCCTACTTCGAACAGATGCTGGTCGCAGGCGCAGTCGACTGCCTGCAGGCCGACGCCACTCGCTGTGAGGGCATCACCGGCTTTCTGCGGGTGGCAGCGCTTTGCCAGGCGCGCTCGCTCGAGCTCTCCGCGCACTGTGGCCCGTCGATTCATGCCCATCCCTGTTGTGCGATCGGGCCGCTGCGTCATCTCGAGTACTTCCACGACCACGCTCGCGTCGAGGCGTTGTTGTTTGACGGGACGCTCGAGCCGACCGACGGACTGCTTCGGCCCGACTTCACCCGGCCGGGGAACGGTCTGGAACTCAAACAAGCCGACGCCGCGCGCTACGCCGCCTAGGAGGAACCCGATGACCATGATGAAACTCGGCACGCACCGACCCAGAGCGAGCCTGCGTGCGCGCATGCTGGCGCCCGAGCGTCGCGGCCCCCTGCGCGGGGGCCGGTGGTTGCTAGGGAATCTGCGGGCGGGAAGGATGCAGAAGACGCTGGGTGCTGCAGTGGCCCTGAGCGCGCCGCCGCTGGCGTTTGAGATCTACCTGGAGCACTACAAGGGTTCGTTCGGCGATAAGTGGATGTGGACGCCGATCGTCCTGACCCCGCCGTTGGCGGCTGCGGGTGTTGCCGCGATCTTCTCCGAGCGGGTTGCGCGAACCGCGCTGCCGGCGCTCTCCGCGCTGTATCTCGCTGACGGGTTGATCGGGGTGTGGACGCATGTGCAGGGCGTCCGCAAGAAGCCTGGCGGGTTGGAGAATCCGACCTACAACCTGGTCATGGGGCCGCCGCTTTTGGCGCCCGGATCGCTGGTGTTGGTGGGCGCGTTCGGCCTGCTCGCACCGCTGATGGCACGGGAGCGGTAGCGGCTGTGGGTGAGGGGGCTCGAGATGCGGGGCACCTGCCGAATCTGCGCGGCGCGGACGGGCCGGCGGATCCCTACCGGTTACCGCGACAGCGCCGCGGCCAGACGCCGCAGATGCATGGCCGCTACCCCGACTACGACGTTCTTGACGAGATCGCAGACTGGGATGATCTGACCAGAGGGGTCGTGCTCAGGCGCCTCCACGATGTGCCCTCGCGGCGCTTCTTCACCGAGGCGGAATGGGATGCTCTCGCGGCGTTCTGCGATGTCGTGCTCGCCCAGGACTCCGATCCCCGCATCCCCGTCGTCGCCTATATCGACGAGAAGCTTCACGCGGGCAGGCTGGATGGCTACCAGTACGCCGACATGCCCGATGATCGGGAGACCTGGCGTCTGGTAGCCCGAGGACTCGATCAAGTCGCCCAATCCAAGGGGCCGGCGTCGTATGCGTTGGCGTCGGCCGAGGTTCGTCACGAGATCGCGGGCGAGTTCAGCGAGGCCAAGGTTACGGGCGGGGCCTGGGATCAGGTGAATGTCGTTCGGGCCTTCGGGGTCGTGATGCGATCGGCGCTGGCGGCGTTCTATTCGCATCCGTGGGCGTGGAACGAAATCGGCTTCGGTGGCCCGGCGTACCCGCGCGGCTACGCCCGCCTCGGAATCGGCATGAGCGAGTCGTGGGAGGGCGTGGAGGCGTTCGACGTCGATCCGGTCCCAGACGTGAAGCAGCGGGGCTTGGAATGAGAGCAGCCCTCAAGGGCGCGCTGCGGCCGCGCGAAAATGACTCGGCCTACCTGCTGGATGTGCACAGCCGCGGCGTGCCCGGGCGGGAGCGGATGCACCGCTACCCGGATTCCGATGAGGTCGACATGCTGATCGTCGGATGTGGCGCCGGCGGCAGTGTGCTTGCCCAGCGGTTGGCCCGGGCCGGCTGGCGCGTCGTCGTCTTGGAGCGCGGCCCGTTCTGGGATCCCGATACCGACTGGGTATCCGACGAGGAAGGCTCGGCGCACCTGTACTGGAACGACAAGCGCATCATCGGTGGAAGCGACCCCGTCGAGATGGGAAAGAACAACTCCGGGCACGGGGTGGGGGGGTCAATGGTGCACTACGCCGGCTACACGCCCCGATTCCACCCATCCGACTTCGACGTCGGGACGCGCGACGGCGTCGCCGCCGACTGGCCGATCAGCTACTGGGACCTGAAGCCACACTTCGAGCGGGTCGAGCGGGAACTGCCGGTGGCTGGTCAGGATTGGCCGTGGGGCGATCCGCACCGCTACCCGCACTCGCCGCATCCGATCGGCGCCGCCGCCGATCGGGCATGGGCCGGGGCACGCGCGCATGGCATCGAGATGCGGGTCGGACCGGTGGCGATCACCAACGGCGTCTTCGGCAACCGGCCGCACTGCATCTACCGTGGGTTCTGCCTGCAAGGCTGCAAGGTGAACGCCAAAGCCAGCCCGCTGGTAACTCACGTCCCCGACGCGATCGAGCATGGTGTCGAGATCCGTTCCGACTCGATGGCGGTGCGCGTCGAGGTCGATGGGTCGGGGCGCTGCACGGGCGTCACCTACCTCCACGCCGGCCGTGAACGGTTTCAGCGGGCGGGAGCCGTGGCCGTGTGCGGCTACTCGATCGAGAGTCCGCGGCTGCTGCTGAACTCGACCAGTCCCCGCTTCCCGGCCGGGGTCGGGAACAACGCCGACCAGGTTGGGCGGTACCTGATGGTGCAGGGCGCGCCCCAGGTCGCCGGCCGTTTCCCGGAGCTGCTGCGGATGTACAAGGCGCCTCCACCCGAGGTGTCTTCGGAACAGTTCTACGAGACCGACCCGGCCCGTGGATTCATGCGCGGCTTCTCGATCCAGACCGTCAGCCCGCTTCCGATCGGCTGGGCTGAGCACGTATTGGCCGACGGTCATCGCGGCGCGGCGCTCCGCGAGTATATGCGCGACTACAACCACTGGGCGGTGCTGGGTGCCCTGTGCGAGCTCCTGCCACAGCCCGAAAACCGGGTGACGCTGGCAGACGAGACGGATCAGTTCGACATGCCGATCGCCCGGTTCGACTACACCCAGTGCGACAACGACCGGGCCAACATCGCCTACGCCAAGCAGACGATGCACGACGTCTGGGAAGCCGCGGGAGCCCAAGACGTTCTTTCTATCGACCGCTATGCGCACCTCGTGGGCGGCTGTCGGATGGGCGCAAATTCCGAGTCAAGCGTCATCGATCAGGATCACCGAGTCTGGGACGTTCCAAACCTGTTCATCTGTGATGGAAGCGCGATGCCGACGCAGGGCAGCGCCAACCCGGCGCTCACGATCATGGCGTTGGCTTCACGGCTTGCCCAGCGGCTCGTCGCCAAGCGCGTCGCCGCGCAGCCCAGCAATCGTGCTCTCGCACGCCGTGGAGGGTACCGCTGATGACCACGTTCCCGTTCGCTGGACGAGGAGGAGTCGTGGTCATCCAAGATCGGGCTACCCGGTCGAAAGAACGTGAGTGGCTACCCGCCCCCCCGCGCAGAGTGCGAAGAGCTCGCTGCCGGCGCATTCGACCGCTTTCGCCTGGACGTAGGCGGACTGGTGGAAGAGCCCGTCGAACACGGCGCGCGCCGGCACGCCTGCGGGTCGAAACCCAGCTTGGCTTCAAGATGGTCAAGTGGGTGCGCGCGATCGAGTTCGTCGCCGACTACCGCCACATCGGCCAAGGCCAGGGCGGCTGGCGAGAAGACCAGCAGTACTACGCGAACGCTGCCGGAATCTGACCCCAACACGAAGCGAGCACCATGAACAACGGAACAGCGAAACAGGTCGTCGTGGTCACCGGAGCATCCGGTGGAGTGGGCCGAGCGACCGCCCATGCCTTCGCCAAACGAGGCGCCAGCGTCGGCCTGCTCGCTCGCGGTGCGGAGGGACTCGATGCGGCCGCGGCGGAGGTCGAGTCATTCGGCGGCTCGGGATTCGCGGTCCCGACCGACGTTGCTGACTCCGACCAGGTCGAGGCTGCTGCCAAGGCCGTCGAGGAACGTTTCGGCCCGATCGACGTGTGGGTGAACGATGCGATGGCGACCATCTTTGCGCCCTTTGCCGAGATCACCGCCGAGGAGTTCACCCGCGCAACTCAGGTCACCTACCTGGGCACGGTGTACGGCACAATGGCTGCGCTCAAGCGGATGGTGCCACGAAATCATGGCGCGGTCGTCCAGGTCGGCTCCGCACTCGCCTATCGCGCCATCCCCCTTCAGTCGGCCTATTGCGGCGGGAAGTTCGCGATCCGGGGTTTCACCGACTCGGTGCGTACCGAGCTGCTCCACGACAAGAGCCGAGTCTGGATATCGATGGTGCAGCTTCCGGCGCTCAACACGCCCCAGTTCGACTGGTGTCGCAGCAAGCTGCCCAACCACCCGCAACCGGTGCCGCCGATCTACCAGCCGGAGGTGCCCGCCGAAGCGGTGTACTGGGCGGCGCACCACCGCCGACGCGAAATCACGGTGGGCGGAAGCGCAGTCAAGGCGATCGTCGGCAACAAACTCGCTCCCCGCTTCGCCGACTGGTACCTGGCTCGCACCGGGTACGCCTCCCAACAGATCGCGGACATGCCGATCGACCCCGACCGGCCGAACAACCTCTTCGACCCGGTCCCAGCACTGGCTGCGACACACGGGATGTTCGACGACCAGGCGAAGCCGCGGAGCTATCAGCTGTGGGCGACGACGCACCGCGGCCTGATCGTCGGCGCCGTCGGCGCCGGCGTACTCGCAGCGGGACTGACTCGGCGCAAACGATGAGCGCGAATGCGGACCTCGCCGCGGCAGATCCACACGTGCTGCGCGAGTACGCGCTCCTGGCTGACGGCGAGCGCGGCATCCTGGTCGGGCCGCGTGGCGACTTCGCGTGGATGTGCTTCCCAAGATGGAACGATGACGCCATGTTCTCGTCGCTGATCGGCGGGAACGGCAGCTACGCCATCACCCCCGCCGAGCGCTGCGTTTGGGGCGGCTACTACGAAGAGGGCAGCCTGATCTGGCACAGCCGCTGGATCACGAACGGCTCGATCATCGAGTGCCGCGAGGCGCTGGCACTGCCGAGCCGCCGCGACCGCGCCGTCGTGCTTCGACGCGTCACCGCGATACGCGGCCCTGCATCCATGCGTGTGTCGCTGAACCTGCGTGGCGGCTTCGGCGAGGAGCCGGCTCGCCGGCTGAAACGCGATGACGCCGGCATATGGCGTGGACTGGTTGGAACGACGCGAATCGCGTGGCTCGGCGGCGCCGATGCCAGCCCCCACCCCGACGGCCACAACGGCAAGGCCCTCACGCTGTCGCTCACCCTCCCGCCGGGCCACTCACATGACTTCGTGCTCGTGCTGGGCGACGGCACAGAGGATCTCGATCCGCCCGACCCTGAGTGGGTCTGGCAGGGCACCTCCGCAGCCTGGGCTGACCGCGTGCCTCGGCTGCACGACACGGTGGCGCAGCGCGACGCGCGCCATGCCTACGCGGTCATGCACGGCCTCACCAGCAGCAGCGGAGGGATGGTCGCGGCAGCCACCACCTCACTTCCCGAGCGAGCAAGTCAGGGACGAAACTACGACTACCGCTACGCCTGGATCCGCGACCAGTGCTACGCCGGCCAGGCCGCCGCCGCCGCTGGCGGCCACCCCCTCATGGACACCGCCGTCGCCTTCGCCCGCGACCGGCTGCTGGCCGACGGAGAGCGCCTGAAGCCCGCCTATACCGTCTCCGGCGGATATGTCCCCGACGAGCGACCACTCGCGCTGCCCGGCTACCCGGGCGGCACCAACATCGTCGGAAACTGGGTCAACCAACAATTCCAGCTCGACGGCTTCGGCGAGTCGCTGCTCCTGTTCGCTGCCGCCGCGCGGCACGATCATCTCGACGCCGACGCCTGGCGGGCCGCCGAAGCCGCGGCGGAGGCGATCGCCGCGCGATGGCACGAGCTCGACGCCGGCATCTGGGAGATCACCCCCAAAGCGTGGACGCACAGCCGCCTGATCTGCGCTGCCGGCCTCCGCGCCATCAGCCACCACAGCCCGGGCGATGAACAGGCCGCACGATGGGCCTCGCTCGCCGACAGGATCGTCGCGGACACCGCCACCCACGCGGTCCACCGATCGGGACACTGGCAACGCGCCGCCGACGACCCCAACCTTGACGCGGCGCTGCTCCTGCCCGCCCTCCGCGGCGCCATTCCCGCCGACGACCCGCGGTCCGTCGCCACACTCCACGCGATCGATGACCAGCTGACCGAGGACGGCTACGTCTACCGCTACCGACCAGACGAACGGCCACTCGGCAACGCCGAGGGCGCCTTCCTGGTCTGCGGCTTCTGGATGGCTCTGGCCTGGGCGCAGCAGGGCGAGCACACCGCAGCCGCACGCTGGTTTGAACGAAACCGCGCCGCATGTGGCCCACCCGGCCTGCTCGCCGAGGAGTTCGACGTCACCCAGCGTCAGCTGCGCGGCAACCTGCCTCAAGCGTTCGTGCACGCGCTGCTCCTCGAGTGCGCCGCCGCTCAGCACACCCAATCGAGCGACGAGGGATTCGCCGAACAATGAGACCAGTGCTCTCACTGCCCGGACGATCGCGCCGCCACCATGGCGACGCTGACCGACCCTCGATCGACCGAGCCCAGCTCGCATGTGCCGCGTATGGATTGGCATTGTTGGTTGCGCCAGGGCCGTTCCTCCGCACCCTCCCCGGGCGACACGTCGACGCCGACCGCCGTGCGCTGCTCGCAACTCGCGCCCTTGGAACGCGCCACCTCCTTCAGGCAACAGCGCTCATGCAGCACCCCAGCCGCCGATGGATGCTCGCCGGTGCCTGCATCGACGCGACTCATGCCGCCACCATGCTCGCCCTCGCAGTGGCCCGACCCAAGTGGCGAGCACCTGCCACGGCCAGCGCCACGTTCGCCCTGCTCATCGCCGCCGCCGAAATCCGCGGATCGTGGCGCTCCCAGCGCAGCCTCTGGGTGCAGAGCGGCACACGATCGAACACGACACCATGACGACCAGTCATCCGCAGCCAACCCGCCCGTCGGGTCGACAGATCGAGATCACGCACGCCGATCAGCGCGCCTGGATTGTCGAAGTGGGCGGATCGCTGCGCGCCTACCAGGTCGGTGACCACGATGTCCTCGATGGCTACAGTGCGGACGAGCGGTGCACCGCCGCTCGTGGCCAATCACTCATCCCATGGCCAAATCGGCTACGCGACGGTCGCTACCGCTTCGCCGACCGCGACCATCAACTCCCGCTCACCGAACCCGACAAGCGCAACGCGATCCACGGGCTGACACGGTGGGCGAACTGGACCCCAGCCGATCATGCAGTCAACCGGGTGACGATGCGACATCGGCTGCACCCCCAACCCGGCTATCCCTTCGCGCTTGATCTGGAAATCACCTATTCGCTCGCCGACGACGGCCTTCACGTCCACACCACCGCGACCAACATCGGCACGACACCCGCTCCCTACGGCACTGGCGCGCACCCCTACCTCGCCCCCGGCACGCCAACCATCGACACCGCTCGACTTCGCGCCCCCGGACGGATCTGGCTTCCCACCGACGATCGCGGTATCCCGACCGGAGCAGAACCCGTCACCGACACGGACTATGACTTCCGAGCGCCGCGCCTGGTCGGGACAGTCAAGCTCGACACTGGGTACACCGACCTCGTCCGCGAGGGCAACGGCATCGCCCGTGTCGAGCTGCTCGCCGACACGCGCACCACAACGCTCTGGTTCGACCAGACCTACCCGTACGTGATGCTGTTCACCGGGGATTCGCTGCCCGATCCAGGCCGTCGCCGGCGCAGTCTCGGCGTCGAGCCGATGACCTGCGCGCCAAACGCATTCCAGACAGGCGACGGCCTCCAAACCCTCGCGCCCGACGAATCACACACGGCGTGCTGGGGGATCACCACGTCAATACGCGGGGACGGTTGATGGAGATCCGGGTCGGCCCACCAACCCTCACCATCCACGCCGACGAGCAGTTCCTGGTCTGTGCCCCGGACGCGACCATCGCGCCACAACACCAGCAGGGATACTTCAGCTCCGACACGCGGATCGCGTCCCGCTATCAACTGACCCTCGCCGACACACCGCCGACGCTGCTCAACAGCTCAGTCGTCGCGCCGTTCTCGGCGCGGCACGAGTTTGCCAATGCCGACATGTTCACGCGGCGAGGCCGGCTCGCAGCAAACCAGGTGCACCTGCGGCTCGACCGGACAATCCACCACGGCGTGCACGAGGACTACGACCTCACCAACTACTCGCCGACGGTCGTCGAGTTCGACCTGCAAGTACGGATCGAGGGTGATTACGCCGACCTGTTTGATGTCAAGGCCGGCAGGTTCGCACGCCGCGGCGCGCTCCAGTCCGCTTGGGACAAGACCGCCCACACCCTCACTACGAACTACCGCCACCGCGACTTCCAGCGCGGCCTGAGAATCCAAGTGGAGAGGTTCGACTCCGAGCCGCTATTCGCAAATGGTGTCCTGTCGATGCCAATCCGACTCGAGCCCAAACAGCCATGGCACGCCTGCATCATCTGGACACCCCTGGACCCCGGCGCGTTGGAGCAACATCGTCCGCCGAGCAGACATTGCCGCGCACTCACAACCGGCGACTCTGCGTTGGCCAGGCGCCGCGACGGTTGGCATCAGCGGGCGACCACAATCACCACCAGCGATCACGCCGTCAACGCCGTCATCTCTCGCGCCGTGGAAGACCTTGGCGCTCTTCGCATGGAACGACACGACCCGGATGCGTCGGAGCGCACGCCCGATGCGGGAACGATGGTGCCTGCAGCGGGCATCCCCTGGTTTCTGGCGCTGTTCGGCCGCGACGCGATGATCGTGTCCCTCCAAACACTCCTCTTGAACCCCGGACTCGCACTCGGCAGTCTCGCGGCGCTGGCACCAAGCCAAGGCGACAGCTACGACGATCGTCACGACCAGCAGCCGGGCAAGATCGAGCACGAGTATCGCCACGGCGAGCTGGCGCACTTCGACCAGATACCCCAGACCCCGTATTACGGCACCCACGACACCACTGCCCTCTACGTCTCGGCAGCCGCTGCACTCTGGCGCTGGACAGGCAAGCGGGAGTCGATGCACAGGCTCCGTCCGCACGTTGAGCGAGCTCTTGCGTGGATCGATCGTGACGGCGACATCGACAACGACGGACTCCAGGAGTACCAGACGCGCGCGGGGGACTGGGGCTACTACAACCAAGGCTGGAAAGACTCCGGCAGCGCAATCGTCAACAGCGATGGCACGAACGCCACGCTCCCGCTCGCCACCTGTGAATTGCAGGGCTACGTCGTGGCCGCAAAACGGGGATGGGCGAGCGTCGTCGAGCAGGCCTTCGGCGACGCCGCCGCCGCCGCCCGCTTACGCGACGAGGCAGACCGCCTCGCCGAGCTTGTCGACCAGCGCTTCTGGTGGGCAGCCGAGGGCACCTACTATCTGGGTCTCGATGGAGACAAGCGACCCATCGAATCAGTCGCATCCAACGCAGGCCACCTCCTCTGGGCGGGTGCGGTGCCGGCAGATCGGGCCAGGTCCGTCGCTCATCGTCTATTGGAGGAGGACATGTGGAGCGGCTGGGGCGTCCGCACGCTCTCTACGAAGCACGCCGCATACAACCCCCTCTCGTACCAGCTCGGGTCCGTCTGGCCGCACGACAATGCGATTATCGCAAACGGGCTCGCCCGCTATGGCCACAGTCAAGAGGCAGCGCAGATCGCGCGCGGCCTCCTCGACGCCGCACAGCACTTCCAACACGCCCGGCTCCCAGAGGTGTTCGCTGGCCTCGCCCGCGACGAGGGATCCTTCCCCGTCCAATACCTGGGAGCAAACGTCCCCCAAGCCTGGGCCTCTGGCTCCATCATCCACCTCATCACGACGCTCACCGGCATCCACCCCGACGCGCCATCCAACCGCTTGATCGTCTCCCCAGCGCTTCCTGAATGGCTGCCTCAAGTCACCCTCACCAATCTGCGAATTGGCGACGCCAATGTCGATCTTCACCTCAACTGCGACCAGGTCGAGGTCATACAGGTCAATGGCGACCTCGCGGTGACTACGCCGGCGAGGGAGCATTCGTGATGACCCACGGTCCGGACAGCCGCAGCATTCCTAATGCCGCCTTGCAGGCCACCCGCACCCGCATGCGGTCCGTGGATCGCGTCGCCAGGTTCGAAGGGGCGGCATGACCAAACAATCGTCCGGCCAAAGCAAGGTCACGCCACGGTGAAGGAGTCGGCGCCCGAGCCCCACATCGACCTCGTCCAACACGTCGCCGAGCTTTGGATTCACCTTCGCGAGTTCGCATGCGCGACCGAACGAGCAGCCCGCAAGAACCGGCTCACTCCGCAGCGATACCTGCTGCTGCTCATGATCAGAGCAGCGACTGACGGTCAGGGGGTGGCAACGGTTAGCCACGTCACCAAACAGCTGCAGCTTGCTCAAAGTAGCGTCACCGGGTTGATCGCGCGTGCCGAGGCCGTCGGGCTGGTCGCCCGGTCTGACTCGCCCATGGACGGTCGCCAGACCGAGATTCGCCTGACCAAGGAAGGCACGCGGCGGCTTCGGGCAACGATCAGCGATCTCGGCGTCGAGCGGCGACAGTTCGCCGCTCTCGTAGCCGAACTCAAGGATTCGATCTAGCCGACGCCCCTGGAGATGCCGTGGGCGACCAGCTTCTATGCCGTTGACTGGCGACCGATCCGCCTCCGCTTTCGCGTCTTGGTTCCGAGGTCATCCTGGATCTCTTCCAGGCTGCGGCCCTTCGTCTCAGGTACCAGCCGCGCGAAGAAGATCACCGCAATCACGCCGACCACGGCATACAGCCAGAACGTGCCGGCCTTACCGAGGTCGCCGACCAGGGTAAGGAAGGTGTAGGAGACGATGAAGTTGAACGACCAGTTGGCGACGGTGCAGAGCGCCATGGCGGGGCCGCGCAGTTCCAGCGGGAAGATCTCGGAGATCATGAGCCAGAACACCGGGCCGAGACCCATGGCGAAGCAGGCGATGTACACGACCAGCGCCACCAGTGACAGCCACGATGCGTCGGCCTGCAACGTGGCTGAATAGAAGAACGCCCCAAGGACGACCAGCGCCACGGTCAGTCCGATCGTACCGATCAGCAGGAACACCCGCCGGCCCAGCCGATCCAGGAGCAGGATTGCGATCACCGTAAAAATCACGTTGGTGACGCCAATGAACACCGTCTGGCCGATCGCCCCCGAGGTGCTCGCTCCGCCGAACGAGAGAATCGTCGGCGCGTAGTAGATGATCGTGTTGATGCCGACGATCTGCTGGAAGATGGCAAGACCGAGCCCGACGATCAGCATCGGCCGTACAGCTGACCCGAACAGGTCGCGGATGCTTCCTTCGCGCTGGGCGATCTCCTTGATCTCCTTCAACTCCTCATCGACTTCATCGTCGCGGTGTGTACGGGCGAGGGCGGCTTTGGCCTCGTCGTCGCGGCCGCGCTCGACCAGCCAGCGCGGGCTGTAGGGCATGAAGGCCATGCCGATCGCCAGCGCCGCCCCCGGGACGGCCCCGAGGCCGAGCATCCAGCGCCAGTTGTTGTCGCCGATCCCCTTCAGGGCGAAGTTGACGATGTAGGCGGCCAGGATGCCGCTGACGATCATCAGCTGGTTGAAGGAAACCAGCCCGCCGCGGATCCGCTTGGGTGACAGCTCGGCCAGGTACATCGGCGAGACGAACGACGCGGTGCCGACCGAAACGCCGAGGATGAACCGCGCCGCAATCAGCTGATCTGCGGTCTGTGAGAAGGCGCATGCCAGCGCGGCCACGGCATAGATCGTTCCGGAGATCACCTTCGTCCACCGACGACTGATGGCATCCGCCAGATAGCCCGAGCAGATCGCTCCGAGCACCGCGCCCAGGAGGAGGGCACCCACGATCGCCTGCTGCTCGAACTGCGAGGCATGCAGATCGCCCTTGATGAACAAGAGCGCTCCCGAGATCACGCCGGTGTCGTAGCCGAACAGAAACCCTCCGAGCGCGGCGATAAGCGCGACGACGAACAGGAACGGCTTGCCCTCACGGCGTGCGTCAGTGACAAAAAACCCAGCCATCCTCATGCCTCCTGATAGATCGTGATACGATGTTTCTGAACGTCGCATACCCGTTGATACTCGCCCGTAAACAGGGCTTGAGAGGCGGGGCGCCTAAGGATGTAGTTCGTGTACCGATATAGTGACGAGAACCTGACCGGAGAGGAGGTTGCAGAAATGCACGTCGATGCGAGCGGGGGTGGCCGGCGAGTTGGCCAGTGCTGGGTGATCGAATTGATCGGAGAACACGACCTGTCCACGGCGTCGATGATCGCCGAGTGGATGGCTGGAATCGACGACTCAGCCCAGCTAATCGAGATCGATCTGCGCGAGGCCGAGTTCATCGATTCAACCGTCGTTGGAAAACTGGTCAGCCTTGAGGCGGCTCTCGCTCAGGCCGGCCGGGAGCTCTTGATCGTGTCGCCCGCGGGCAGTTTCCCTCGGCGAGTCTTGGACGTCGTAGGCGCATCTCTGATGCTGCAGGTCGTCGACGAGCCACCCTTCGACGTGCAGCTGCCGCGTCGCCGGGAGGAGGCTTCTTCGTGTCCGTGACCACCAGATCTCCGACCCGCGAGGACTGTCGTCGTGCGGCTGACTTCCGCTTCGCTTTGCGGCAGTTCATTGCCGATGCGGACGCGGACGTCCGAGCGGAAGGGCTGACGCCGCATCGCTACCTGCTGATGCTCGCCATCAAGGCCGCACCGAGAGAGTGCCCGGCGACGATCACACAGATCGCGGATCGGCTGCAAAGCGCCCAGAGCTCCGTCACGGAGCTGGTGGATCGAGCCGTCGCAGCAGGCCTCGTGGAGCGTGGAGGCGCCTCGGACGGTCGGGTGGTTACCGTGGCGCTTACCGACCATGGGGACGAGGTGTTCGCTCGGGCCTTCGCCGCCGTCCGGGATGACCGTGAGCGCCTGCTCCAGCATCTGTACGCGCCGTAGCCGCGCCTGTTCCATCCGCTGCTGTCGGTGACCCCGCCCATTCCTCACGGCTGAAGCGACGTGGACGACTTGGATCGCGTCGAGACGCTGGATCTCTTTGGGCACTCCCTTTCGTTCGGGAGAGCTAACCGGCGCCGGCCAACGGAGGACCAACGATTGTCATGCCGGCCTCGCGTCCGTGTTTGTGGAAGGCCTCGCGTGCTGTGATGGCGCCAGCGTGCTCTGCGAATCGCTCGAAGAACGTCTCCATTCCGGCGGGCGTGAAGACGACCATCATTCGCCCTGGGCCGTCGCTGACATTGCGCCATGTATGGGGGACACCAGGCCGCACATACATGCAGGTGCCCGCTGGCCCCTCGCGGAGCTCGTCGTCGAGCCGGAATTGGAATCGTCCGTCGAGCACGTAGAGGAACTCGTCCTCGCCGGCGTGCGTGTGTAGCGGTGGCCCCTCGCCGGCGGCCGCGACCGTCTCCAGCGCCAACAGCGCCCCACCCGTTTCCGGTCCGCGTACTTTGAACGTCAACGAGCCGCCGACCGGATTGTCGACCGACATCCCCTCGCCGGGGCCGAGCACCACCCCTCGCACGTGGTCGACCATCGACAGACCCTACCCCAGCCGGCCGCCAGCGTCGAGAAACGGCAGCACCGCCGACGCTGCGGCTGAGACGGCGCGACGGCGAATGTTCGAAGCGAATCGGTACTGGGTGTTTGGCTCCCCCCTGATCGGGCCGACGATGGAAAGCCGCGGATCTGCAACCATCCGAGAATGCGGCGGCATCCGGCTCTCGTCCCGTTGTCTCACGACCACCAGCGTGGTCTCGTGGTTGCTCGTCGGATGGCGCGTGCTGAGTCGGAGACGGAGTGCTCTCGAGTTGCGGACGATTTCGTGCGGTTCATGGTCGAGGAGGGGTCTGCTCATTTCCGTGAGGAAGAGGAGGTCATCTTCCCGTTGTTGGCGGCGTTCTTGGATCAGCCATCGGAGCTGGTCGACCGGGCGTTGGTGGAGCATGGGCGCCTCCGAGCCGCGGCCGTTCGGTATGGGCTGGGCCGCGAGCCGGTGGACGGCGAAGCCGTCGCCGCTGTCGGTCGGCTTCTCGAGGCGCACATCCGGTGTGAGGAGCGGGAACTCTTTCCGTTGGTCGAGCGGACGATACCCGACGAAGTCCTCTCGGAGATTGGTCTTGCCATCCGGGTCCCGCCCAGCGGGAGAGCGCAGGTCGGCGACCTCGCAGACCCAGCGGGCGTCGGAACTCGGTGGGCGGTCGCCAGCGTCGACCTGAATGCGACGGTGGTTGCATGGCCGCCGGGCGGTGGGGTGGCTTCGCACCGAAACGACGAGCGCGACGTGCTGCTCGTCGTGATCGCCGGCGACGGCACCGTCACGGTTGACGGTCGACCGATCGACCTGCAGGCCCAGCGTGGGGTGGTGGTCCCAAAAGGCACGGTCCGTGCGATCTCTGCCGGGTCGCAGGGCTTGCGATACCTCTCGATCCACCTCCGCCGCACCGGGCTCACACTGATGCGGCCGCGATCCTGACGCTTGCACACTCTGCCCGTGACGTTCGCGGGCCTCGCTGCGGTACGGGTGTTGTGAGACGCCACGACAAGGCCGGAAGTGAACGTCGATAAACAGGCCGCGTGCGTTGATCTCGCAAGCCGGGGGACTTCAACGATCGCGTGTCGTCGATTGGCCTATTTGGGCTGCCATACCATCACGACGAGGATTGCTAGCAGTGCGGCGAAGCTGACGGAGTTGAGTGCGAGCGAGATCGGGTCTCGCAGCGCGCGCTTGAGTTCTGCAGACGGCGCGTCGCCGCGGGTTGCGAGGGCTTGTGCGAGGTAGCGGGCCTGTCGCTGTCTCCCCCCGCCAGTGCCGCCGAAGATGACGCTCACGATCCATAGCAGGACGGCAGAGCGCACCCAGAGCGCACCGGTCGCGCCGAGGTGGTGGGCGAGCGCCAGCCCGAACCCAAGCGTGGCGAACGCTGCGACGGTGATCACTAGCACCGCTGGTCTGATCAGCCGAAGCAGGATCACGATCTCGCTCGGTCGATCCCGGTGGAACGCCGCCCACTGCAGCACTCCCGCCAAAACGGCGCCCGACACGAATGCGAATGCCGCGATCAGATGCCCGCAAGAACCATTGATACTCGCTCACGAGTCGTAAGCTACTGGCCGGAGGTACACACTCGAGCTCGGTGGTTTGTTAGCTGTCATCTACCTGCTTTGAGGTGGCGTTGCTTGTGGCGGTTCGGTGATGTTCGTGGGGTGTCGCCGCGAATCAGCCGGCGGCCGCGGTGTAGCATCGCCGTGAAGGTGACTAGCCATACGGCGGTGGCTACCCATATCCATATCCGGGCAAAGTCGGTGATTCGTGGTGCGCCGGCGGCCGTGCCGACGATGAAGCTGCATGCTGCGTACATTCCGAACGGGAAGACGGTTGACCAGCGTCGAACGTTGTAGTGCGGTCGGCGGTGGCGCACCTCCGCGATCAGGAGTGCGGGCAGCCATAGCATTGTCAGCACCCATAGGCCCAAGGTGAGGGTCTTGAGCGTCCCTTGATGACTGCCGAACATTCCCAGGGTCTTCGCGGCGACCAGGATTTTGCCCGCGACGAGGGTGGAGATTGCGAGTGCACCACCGCTGACCCAGTGGTCGCCGTGGCCGATCGCGAGCTGGCGAAAATCGAAGTGAGCAAGGACGAACAGATAAAAGGCGAGTCCGAGAACAAACGGGATGAGCGAGATGCCGAGCAGCCAGTGAGTGTGCCCGGAGAGGGCGAGCGTGGCTGCTAGCAGGGCAATCGATTCGGTGGATACCGTCAGTATGAATGAGGCTCCCACGGTCGGAACGATCCAACTTCGCAAGACAGTCACTACGAGACCGAGCCATAGCGCAAGGGCGATCACGAACAGCACGATCCCCGCCGAGTACCACCCGAGCAGCACCAGGCGGGTGCCCAGTACCGCCGTCCCAGCCACGCCGGTGAGGGCGGCTGGCGACCGTGCTTCGACCAGAAAACCCGCGTGGTCGCGAACCACCCGCGCCACGAGAATCACCCCAAGAGCGATCCATGCGGAGGCGGCGATCAACAGCAGGATCCGCGACAGTGCGTCGTGGTCGTCGAAGAAGAGGGCCACCGATACGATCCCGGTCCCCATCACGACCGCCCCAGAAGCGGGGGGGATCACTGCGAAGATGCGCTCCAACGCCCCGCGATTCTCGTCGCGCGGTTCGACGGGATCAGCGAGGGACACCGACAGCTTCCGACGAGGGGACGACAGGCGACTCCGCCAGGTCGATGAGCGCGCGACCTCGTCTCATGCGCGGGTTGCCGTCTGATTGTCAACAGGCAGAGACAGTCCGTGTTGGATGACATCGGCGAGGCTGGTTGTCCGCAACGTGTCGAGGAATCGTTCCTGGGCGGCGATCAGGAATGGATGGAACGGGCAGATGCCGTTCGCGTCGCAGGCGCCCTCGCTGAGCACGCAGCGTTCTTCGTGCTCGTGGCCGTCGATTGCGATGACGATGTCGTGGATCGAGACCTGCGCACCTGGTCGGGCGAGGCGGTAGCCGCCACCGGGTCCCGTCCGCGCGTTGAGGAGGCCGGCCCGGACAAGCGGCGCGAGTGCCTGCGCGAGCACGCCATCGGGGGCGTCGGTGGCGCGTGCCAGTGTGCCGCGGGTCACTCGCTGGCCGTCTGCCACGCGGGCGATCTCAAGGGCGGCGCGAAGGCCGTAGTCGGCTGTCCGGGAGAACCGTAGTCGCATTAGCGAGCGCGCAGATAAACGTTTAGTCGAGAGATCGATTATACTCGCCGCGATGAGCACCGTGGGTCGGATGACGGGAGCTGGAACGGTCGCAGCAGCGCTGCGCTACGGATGGAGGCAGGTGCCGCCCGACTGGTCGCCCGCCGCAGCTGCGATTACGAGGCAGGCGATGGCGCAGCTGCGTGACGATCTCCAAAGGCTGGCCGGTCGTAGGCGACGCGATAGGGTCGCGTCTTGAGCCGGACGCCGCCGCGGTCACGCCCCTTAGAGTCATCTTTGCTGCGAGCGCACGAGTTTTTCCGGCGCGGCCCCGTCAGCGAGGAGGGCTGGAGTCAGCTCACCGCCAAGGATCGCGATTGGGAGTCGTTCTACCGCGATCGCTGGCAGCATGACAAGGTCGTGCGTTCGACGCACGGTGTGAACTGCACGGGGTCGTGTTCGTGGAACGTGTACGTCAAGGACGGGCTGGTGACCTGGGAGACCCAGGCCGTCGACTACCCCTCGACCGGTCCCGACATGCCCGAGTACGAGCCGCGTGGCTGTCCGCGGGGCGCGTCGTTCTCGTGGTACGTCTACTCGCCCATCCGGCTCCGCTACCCCTACGTGCGCGGCAGCTTGATCGAGATGTACCGGGCGGAGCGGGAACGGCTGGGCGACCCTGTCGAGGCGTGGGCGGCGATCCAGGACGATCCGGAGCGGCGGCGGACATACACGAGCCAGCGCGGCCGCGGCGGATTCGTCCGCTCGACCTGGGATGAGACGGCTGAGCTGATCGCCGCGGCTCACGTCCACACCATCAAGCGCTACGGCCCGGACCGGGTTGCGGGGTTCACGCCGATCCCGGCAATGTCGATGGCGAGCTACGCCTCGGGCACACGATTCCTGTCCTTGATCGGCGGGGTGGTGCTGAGCTTCTACGACTGGTACTGCGACCTCCCGCCCGCCTCGCCGCAGACGTTCGGCGACCAGACCGACGTGCCCGAGTCCGGTGACTGGTGGAACGCCGGATATCTACTGATCTGGGGGACGAATCTGCCGACCACGCGCACGCCGGATGCGCACTTCATGACCGAGGCCCGCTACCGGGGCCAGAAGGTGGTCGTGGTCAGCCCGGACTACGCTGAGCATACGAAGTTCGCGGATCGCTGGCTGGCGGCGCACCCGGGCACCGATGGGGCGCTGGCGATGGCGATGGGCCATGTGATCCTGCGAGAGTTCTGGGTCGATCGGGAGGTGCCGTACTTCCGCGACTACGCGCGGCGGTTCACCGACCTGCCGCTGCTGGTGACGCTGCGCGAGCGCGGCGATGGGTACACCCCCGATCGGTTCCTGACGGCGTCCGATCTCGGTGATCCCAAGGAGAACCCGGACTGGAAGACGGTGATCCTGGACGACTCCACCGGCCGGCCCGTGATTCCGAACGGGTCGGCCGGGTTCCGCTGGAGCGACGAGAACGGTCGCTGGAACCTTCGGCTTGACGAGGCGCTGCCCGCGCTGACGCTGTTCGGCCGTGCGGAAGCGGAGCAAGTGGTCGTCGACCTGCCTCGGTTCGACGTCGGTGACACAGACGGCGGCTCGATTATCCGCCGCGGCGTCCCGGCGATGCGGATCGGCGGGCAGCTGGTGACGACCGTGCTCGACCTGATGCTGGCCCAGTACGGTGTCGGTCGCGACGACCTACCCGGGGAGTGGCCGTCGGGATATGACGACGCGGATCAGGTGGGGACGCCGGCCTGGCAGGAGCAGATCACCTCGGTCGATCGCGGCGATTGTGTGCGCACCGCCCGCGAGTTCGCCCGAAACGCCGAGCTGACCGAGGGCCGCTCGATGATCGCCATGGGCGCCGGCACCAACCACTGGTTCCATTCGGACGAGATCTACCGCACGTTCCTGGCGATGGTGCTGATGTGCGGATGCCAGGGCAAGAACGGTGGGGGGTGGGCGCACTACGTCGGGCAGGAGAAGGTAAGGCCGCTGACCGGGTTTCAGACGGTCGCGTTCGCATCCGACTGGGTGCGACCGACGCGGCACCAGGCCGCGACGCCCTTCTTCTCGTTGCTGTCCGGGCAGTGGCGCTACGCCGATGTGTTCCCCGACCGGCTGGCCTCGCCTCTGGGCACGGGCCGGTTCAAGGACATGCACATCGCAGACATGAACGCCCTCGGGGCACGGCTGGGCTGGCTGCCGTCGTTCCCGAGTTTCGACCGTAACAGCCTCGACCTGGTCGACGACGCTGAGCGGGCGGGTGTTGACCCGGCCGCGTACGTCGTCTCCGAACTGCGGGACGGACGGCTGCGATTCGCCTGTGAGGATCCGGATGCAGAGCAGAATCACCCCCGCGTGATGACGGTCTGGCGGGCGAACGTGCTGGGCTCATCCGGCAAGGGTCACGAGTACTTCCTCAAACACATGCTGGGCGCCGCCGAGCCCGGTGTGCGTGCCGAGGAGGCGGCTCCCGAGCATCGGCCACGTGATGTCACCTGGCGCGAGGCGCCAGAGGCGAAACTCGACCTCTTTACCACTATCGATTTTCGGATGACCTCCAATGCGCTCTTCTCCGACGTCGTGCTTCCGGCGGCGACGTGGTATGAGAAGCACGACCTGTCCACGACGGATCTGCACCCGTTCGTGCACACCTTCAA
>Ga0164304_10000062_pt1 | contig 22947 bp, 14 predicted proteins | sample Whisoiple_217_MG_FD_110216 | JGI IMG/M metagenome (GOLD analysis project Ga0164304, IMG submission 110216) | Soil microbial communities amended with pyrogenic organic matter from upstate New York, USA - Whitman soil sample_217_MG | ecosystem: Environmental > Terrestrial > Soil > Agricultural...
AAAGTATTTCCCAATCTTTCGGCACGACAATACCTAATTGCTCAAGGTTTCGACTCAGCGGCAGCTCTTGTCACTAGGGAGGGTATAAAGGCAGCAGCGGCGGAAGAAAGATTCACGAGGGAAAAAGCAACTGGTTCTTTCCCTATAAATGCCATCAAATATTGCCTTCAAGTTTCTAATCTCGCACCAGATTCTATCGACTATATTGCTCATGGCTTTTGTTACGAACCCTTCAGATCGTTTTATGAGCATAGCGATCTGACGAAGCAACAGTTTGCAGAGGTTTATTCGCGAGAGGCTCAGGTACGCTGTCTTGAGGAACACTTTGATTCCTTTGATTGGGCTAAGAAGTTGGTGCAGGTACCACACCACCTGGCACACGCTGCGAGTACGTTCTATCTCAGCGGTTTTAAGGAATCACTAATCCTCGTCACTGATGGCATGGGCGAACAACATAGCACAACCATTGCCGTGGGTAAGGAAAACCAAATCGAAATTATCAAGCAATTCCCATCGCTCCACTCTCTTGGGATACTGTACGGTGTTTTTACCTTATATTTAGGATTCTACTTTGGTCTTGACGAGTATAAGGTGATGGGATTGGCCCCCTATGGGAATCCCCGTCGGTACTTTAGCCAGGTTATCCAATTAATTAATCTTCAAAATGATGGAACATATACAATTCCTGTACTCTTTCAAAATCAGACTGAAGAGGAGAAGGAAACATATAGTGGAACCCTACAAGTATTGACTGATATTTTTGGTCCGCCAAGAGAGCCAGAGGTTGAAATAACTCAGAATTATATGGACATTGCTGCGGCCTTGCAATCTGTTCTTCAAGCGTGTCTGATGCATGTTCTGCGGCACTTTAAAAAAGAGACTGGTCAAAACAACCTTTGTATGGCCGGGGGTGTGGCTCTCAATTGCACGGCAAACGGCGTAATTAAACGCAGCCGGATGTTTAAAAATATGTTTATTCAGCCAGCTGCCGGTGATGACGGAACTGCTCTGGGTGCAGCACTGTACATTCAGTCTCTTCATCAACGCAATCTGTGTTCCACAAAGATGGCACAACCTTTGTGGGGTCCAAGTTATGAAACTGAAGAAATCCGGCATATCTTGGAGGATCGACAAGAGTGCGAAAGTACCTTTTTCCCCTCATTTGATGATTTGGCTAGGGAGATTGTTAAGCGCATAGCTGAAGGGCAGATTGTTGCCTGGTTTCAAGGACGAATGGAATTCGGACCGCGTGCTTTGGGTAATCGGAGTATATTGGCAGACCCACGAGAGCCAGGAATGCGCGATCGCATCAACAAGCTTGTTAAAAAGCGCGAAGGATTCCGACCCTTTGCTCCCGCAGTTACGGTGGAGGCGGCATCGCAATTCTTTGAAATAGATAAGGGAGATGAATCGATTTACGCTTACATGCTTTTTGTAACACAGGTGCGAGCGGCTTATCGGGAACAACTGCCAGCGATTACCCATGTAGATGGGTCGGCACGGGTTCAAGCGGTGTCAAAGGAAGATAACCCTCAGTTTTGGACTTTGCTTAACGAGTTCGGCAGAGTGAGCGGCATACCTGTTTTGCTGAATACATCCTTTAACGTTCGTGGACAGCCGATAGTCTGTACGCCCAAAGAGGCGGTGGAGACCTTCCTTTTTGCAAAACTTGATGTGTTAGTGATGGGAAATTATGTTGTTGTCCGCAAGGATTATCAGCAAGGAGAGAAAGCCGAGGAGATGAATGCTTTTGTATCAGGAGACGAGTGCATTTAATACTATTTTTAGTTGTAGTAATATTTTCTTAGCATTGTACGCGGTAAACGAGATAAATTTGACTTAAAATTGCCGAAGAATTTCAAGTTATTTTAGAGCCGATATATTCTGCGAGTTATCAGGGTTAAACTTATAGAGTAATTATTAAATGAATGTCCATCAAAGGCGATATTTCAAATTCAATCAAGCTGAACAGGAAGCATACTGGCAGCAGCAGCTAGGTAGTGAGCTACCTGTATCGCAAGTTCCGTTAGATTATCCGCGAGCACTAGTTCAGTCTTTTATTAAAAGGACTGAAGCTGTTGAGCTTGATGAGGAGCTATGCTTAGAACTCAAGCAGTTTTGTGCGCGTGAAAACGTCACTCTATTTATCACGTTACTTGCTACATTTAAAGTTATTTTGCTGCGTTACACTGGGCAGGAAGATATCATTGTTGGTTCCCTGTCTGCGGATAGTCTCCGCAAGAGAGAGGGAGTAGGTCGGGAAGAGTTTGTCAAGTAGGATAGATGGATATCGACCATAAAGCGGGCGATTGAAATCGCTAGCAACGCGATCGCACGAGGAGAAGTACGATCGTTTTTTCGCTTGGCTGCAACATAATGGTGACGTATTTGCCTGACACATAGCAGGTTTAGGCTTTGTGTGGACTTGAAATTTGTTCAAGTCCCCATAATAGCAATTATGAAAAATATTGCTAAAGTCCTGATGTTGGGTTGCACTTGGTTCCACCCAACCTACTTTTGTTATTGTTGCAGAACTTTTCATAATTGCTATAAAAGGATCGAGATTAATTGAGAAATAGAAATCCTACACCAGAAGAATTCCGGTGTTCTTAGACCTAGTAATGTCAAGCAGGTTTCGCCTCGATCGCACTTACTGGCCCCGTGGTTTTGATCGTATTAGTCACCTTGAATCCCGCCGATGAAAGTAAATTATAAAATTCATCCTCTGTACGCATCAAATTACCGCCCAGAACGAACAAATTTAGACTAGTCTGACCCATAAAAGGCGAGATTTTGCCTTTAGGTAACATAAAATCAACAACCACCAGCCTGTCTTTAACAGTCATAGCTTGGTAGCAGTTAGTAAGAATTTTAATAGCATGAGTATCATCCCAATTGAGGAGGACGCGAGAAACTAAGTAAAGATCGCCATCAGGGAGAACCGCATCAAAAAAGTTTCCTCCAACTATTTGACACCTATCTGCAACTCCAGCCCCTTCCAAAACCCGCTGCGCACCAACAACTACATCTTCGCGATCGAACAAAATAGCTTGCATCTTGGGATTCGCATTCAAAATAACAGCCGTTAGAGTTCCAATGCCCCCTCCCACATCCACAAGTGTCTTAACTTCTGAAAAATCATAAGCTTCAAGAACCGGAAGCAGCCACTCTCTTGTCGTCTCCTTCATCCACTCATTAAAATTTACATTCGCCTCCGAATCTTGCTTGAAATAACTATAAATATCCCTCTTAAAAGTACGATCAAATGCAGTTTTTCCCGTTTTTATACCGTATAGTAAATTGCCCCACGCCTGATAGATCTCATCACCCATCGCCATAACTGTACCCCGTAAAGAATCAGAAGTACCAGTCAGGAGATGTTTTCCCAGAGAATTTAAGCAAAACTTCTCATTATCTTCCACAGAAAATACACCAACGCTTACTAGCATACGCATCAGGTGATAAATACCATGAGAATTTACACCAGCAGCTTTTGCAAGTTCATCAGCAGTCTTAGAACTGTCACTCAGAATATCTGCAATTCCCAGTTTAGCCGCTACAAAAAGAGCCTGGGATATTTTAAACCCAAACATCATTTCTAGTAGCACTGAGGATGAGCTTTCACCTTCGGATTCGATATTATCTGCGTATAAAGTCATGGGAATTCCTTTGAAAGTTATCTATTTAAGAATTAAAGAGGCAGTATCCAGAAATATAGAGATTACAGTCATCTCCACATTTAGCAACACTGACTCAACAAACAAACTGTTACGTCAAAAGTGCGCTTGGGCGCCACAAAGTACCTCTCTCGTCTCAATTAGCTGCCTTGCCTCATCAAGGTATACTCTAAGTTGTTCAGCCATAACCTGAACATGAGGGGGATAATTCATAGTGATATGATTCCCCGGCACTTCTCCTACCTCTACACCGACCGCAGCAACCTGCATCCAGGGCAATTCTGGATTTTTAGGATTAACTTCATTTTGTTCGTTAGCACGGAAAAAGATGATTCGACCCGGATAATTTTGGGGTATGTAATTTTGCATCGCTTGGGCGTGTACTTTAAACAGATGAAGAAACTGGCGAATCTGAGGTAATCCAAAATCTGGAGGAACTACCCTATTAGCAATCTTTACTTGATCCAAAAAGTAGAGAAGTTGCTCCTCTGGTTCAAGTTTTTGAAGTACCTCCATAGAAAGAGACAGATTGAAACCAACGCCTAGTAAATATACCAAAATAGCTGTATCATCTTCCATCGCTAAAACGGGCATTTGACCAGGACCAGGAGTATCTATTAAAGCTAGCAGTGCTATCTTTTCACCTTGGGCATTGAGTTGCCGCGCCATCTCAAAAGCAACAGTTCCTCCAAAGGAAGAACCACCCAAAAAATATGGGCCTTCAGGTTGTTGAACTCGCAGTGCTTCAATATAGCGAACAGCCATCTCCTCAACTTTAGTAAAAGACTCTGTTTCCATATCTGAAGCGTCCGCTTGTATACCAAAAACAGGCTGATCGGAACCTAGATAACGCGCTAAATCCCGATAAATATAAACGTGACCGCCTACCGGATGGACTAAAAACAAAGGTTGTTTAAAGCTACCGCGCTGAATTTCTACTAACAAAGATTCAGAAGCTGGCTGTAGTGGCTGGTTAGAATTATCTGATAAGTCGGCATTGTCTTTAATGAATGCAGCCAAAGCTGCAATACTCGATGATTGCAAGAGGCTATGGGGAGACAAAGATTTTTGCAGTGTTTCGTTTAATTTAGGTATTAGTTGAACTGCTAATAATGAGTCTCCGCCTAAATCAAAAAAGTCATCATGAATTCCTACTTTCTCGATGCCGAAAAATTCTTGCCAGATACTAGCAATAGTTTGCTCAATTTCATCTCTAGGAGCAATATAGGTATTGTGTAAATTCGGTCTAGAGTGATGTGGTGTTGAATCTACTAGTTGGGATTTTTCATCTGGTAAAGATGCAATTTTAATCGGTTGCTCAATTCCTGGTGCTTCAATCCAGTAACGTTGGCGCTCAAACGCATATGTTGGCAATGGGAGACGATAACGCTGCTCCGAAGCATAAAATTTAGACCAATCTATTTGTACTCCTCCTAACCAGAGTTTACCCAATGTAGTAAGTAAGAAAGCTACATCTGAATTTTGGTCTTGTGGATGGCGCAATGAAGAAAGTACAATCTGCTGGGCCCCCTTATGAGGATGCTGTTTTGCTAGCGTGTTTAACGTCCGTCCGGGTCCCACTTCTAGCAATATTTGATTTGGGTCTTTTAATAGCTTTTGTAAGCCTTCTGCAAAGCGTACTGTTTGCCGCAAATGTTGAGCATAATAACTCGGATTTGTCGCCTCCCTTGCTGTAATCCAATTACCAGTAACGTTAGACAAATATGGAATTTTAGGCGCTTTCAGCTTAACTTTTTTCACCTGTTCGGTGAAGGGTTCTAAAATTGGCTCCATCATCTGTGAATGGAAGGCATGAGAAGTGTGCAATCGGCGACAATCTACACCTTTTTCGAGTAGTTTTTGTGCCAATTCATCTACGGCATCAGTAGCACCTGAGACCACACTCATAGATGCTCCGTTAATCACAGCTAAATCGAGTTTATTGCCCAAAAATTCTTGCACTTGCTGTTCTGGAAGTGGAACTGCAAGCATGGAACCACTAGGCAGTTGTTGCATTAATTTACCTCGTGCAGCTACTAAGGATAAGCCATCTTCTAAGGAGAAAACTCCAGCCAAACAAGCTGCTACATATTCACCAATGCTATGACCAATTATCGCTTTGGGATGCACTCCCCAAGACATCCACAATTTAGCTAAAGCGTACTCGATCGCAAACAGTGCTGGCTGTGTAATCGCAGTCTGTTTTAATTGGTTTGTAGCTGCTTCTGCTTGTGCTTCATTTGGATAAAGTACGTGGCGCAGATCGATTTCCAAGTGAGGTTTAAGAATTTCCGAACAGATATCGATCTGTTCGCGAAATGTTGTTTCAACTTGGTAGAGTTCCAAGCTCATGTTGATGTACTGCGAACCCTGTCCTGAAAACATAAATACGACAGGTCGATTTTTGGACTCTTGTAAGTTGGTAAAAACTCGTTTGGGATCGAGATTGTCGAGAGCGATCGCGCCCTGTTCAATGTCATTACAAACTACTATCCTTCGATGGCTGAAAGCTCTTCTACCAACTTGAAGCGTGTAAGCAACATCAGCAAGATTTTCATCTGGATGCTGCTTTAAATAGTTGCTCAAATTTACCGTTGCACAATCAAGTGCAGAGCTAGTTTTTGCAGATAAAACCAACAGTTGTGATGGTCGGGATTCTCCAGATTTTTCTACACTAGGTGCTTCTTCTAGCACCACATGAGCATTAGTTCCACCGATGCCAAAGGAACTAACTCCAGCACGGCGCGGCGTTTTACCTGCTTTCCATTCGGAAAGTTTAGTATTAACGTAAAAGGGACTGTTGGCAAAATCAATCTTGGGATTAGCTTGTTCAAAATGCAAGCTAGGTGGTATTAATTGGTGTTTGAGAGCTTGGACAGTTTTGATTAACCCAGTGACACCAGCTGCAGTATCCAAATGTCCGATATTGGTTTTTGCCGAACCGATCGCACAAAAGCCTTTTTTCTTAGTTTCAAGTGAGAAAGCTTGCGTCAGCGCAGCGATTTCGATCGGATCGCCCAGAGGTGTTCCGGTTCCGTGAGCTTCTATATAGCTGACGGTTTCAGGGGGAATTTCTGCGATCGCCAGAGCATCTGCGATCGCCTGCGCCTGACCATCTATACTGGGAGCTGTGTAGCCAATTTTGAAAGCACCATCATTATTGAGCGCAGAACCTTTAATCACCGCATGAATATAATCTCCGTCTGCGATCGCCTCCTCTAATCTTTTCAAAACCACAATTCCTACACCGCTACCGTTAACTGTTCCCTGTGCCTTAGCATCAAAGGCTCTACAGTGTCCGTCGGGTGAAAGAATCATTCCCTCTTTATAAAAATATCCTGTCTTTTGGTTAACGCCTATAGAAACGCCACCAGCCAAAGCCATATCGCATTGGTAAGTCAGCAAGCTTTGGCAAGCCATGCTAATAGCAACTAATGAAGTAGAACAGGCTGTTTGCACAGTAATACTCGGTCCTTTCAAGTTTAATTTATAAGAAACGCGAGTAGCTAGGAAATCTTTTTCATTGGCGATCGCAAGTTGGAAATCTCCAACTGATTGTCTAAGCTGATGATTGGGATAAAGGTTATTCACAAAATAAGTATTGAAACTCCCAGCGCCTGCGTAAACCCCTATCGAACCTTCGTAATTTTCTGAGTTGTACCCAGCATTTTCTAGAGCCTCCCAAGCTGACTCTAAGAAAAAGCGGTGTTGTGGATCTGTGATTTCAGCTTCTCTAGGATTAAACCCAAAGAATGAAGCATCAAATAACTCAATATCTTCTAGTACCCCTCTTGCTTTTACATAGCGGGGGTCACGCACCACTGATGGGTCAATGCCTAAAGATTCTAGTTCTTCTTCAGAGAAGAAAGAAATAGATTCCACACCATCGCGTAGGTTTTGCCAGAACTCATCAACATTTTTAGCACCAGGAAAGCGACCTGCCATGCCGATGATAGCGATACCTTCTCTAGACTCGGAAGTTTCAGAGCTATCCATTTTTATTCTTTCCTTGCAAGCGCTGTTTTTGCTTTTGGCGATTGATTGCGTCTTTTTGTTTTTTAACGCGATCTTGACTTTGTCCTAAAGACGATTTTTCCTCTGGATCCTCACTTAAGTATTTTGCCAAAGAGCTGATGGTTGGATACTTAAACATTTCCATCATTGAAACCTCTCTGTCTATCACTTCGCGCAGTTTATTCTGAGCCTGAATCATCAGTAATGAATGACCGCCTAGAGCGAAAAAATTATCCTCTACACCAACTTTTTCTAAGTGTAATACCTGTTGCCAAACGCTAGCAATAATTTGCTCTAGCTCAGTTTGGGGTGCAACATAAGTTGTTTGCAACTGCGGCTTAAGAGCGTCTGGAACTGGTAGCGCCAGAGGGTCTACTGTGCCATTGGCTGTTAGGGGAAAATGATTCAAAAACACAAAGCTGGAGGGCATCATATAGTTGGGCAGCTTCTGCTTGAGAACATTACGTAAACTCCCGACCGCTGTGCGTTGCAAAAATTTCCAGAAACCCTGAGTTTCCAGAAGATACGCTATGCTCTGTTGAAAAATATCTTGTTCGCTCGCACCCAGAGCAAACTCAATTCCTGCTAGGTTTCCCCGGCACCAAGTGACTCTTCCCGCCAACCACCGCTCTTCACCGGAACCAGGCAGATGCAGGCGCAGGCGGACGGTTTGACCGGGTTCACAAGTATCTGGTACGCCCAGGAGGCCGACGCCAGCTAATGACATGTCTTCTGTGCGCAGTTTCACCGCCGGGTTCCCGTCAAATTCTGCCAGACAATCACTTTTGAAGCGAGTACGTTCTGGTATGAGGTTGGAAACGATATAAGCTACTACGCACTGATTACCGGACGCATCTTCCTGCTTCATAACGAGGCACTCCCGCACATCCGGGTGTTGGCTCAATACCGCCTGGATCTCGCCGAGTTCGATGTCCCATAAATTATCATCTACACCAACTTTTACTGGGTGTAATACTTGTTGCCAAGCTGTAGCGATCGCTTCTTCGATCTCTGTCTGGGGTGCGACACAATCCAACTGTGCGTTAAAACTATCTGGCTCTGGCAGCGCCTTGCGGTCTATTTTGCCGTTGGGTGTCAGTGGCAAATTATTCAAAAACACAAAGCTGGAGGGCATCATATAGTTGGGCAGTTTCTGCATGAGAACATTGCGTAAACTCCCGACGGCTGTGCGTTGCAAAAATTTCCAGAAGCCATGCGTTTCCAGAAGATACTCTATGGTTTGTTGAAAAAGATCTTGTTCGATCGCACCCAGAGCCAGCTCAATCCCTGCTAGGTTTCTCCGACACCAAGCTACAGTTCCCGCCAACCATAGCTCTTCATCGAATCCGGGCAGATGCAGGCGCACGCGGACCTTTTGACCGGGCCTACAAGTATCTGGTACGCCCAGGAGGCCGACGCCACCTAATGAGATGTCTTCTGTGCGAAGTTTCACCGCCGGGTTCCCGTCAAATTCTGCCAGACACTCACTTTTGAAGGGAGTACGTTCTGGTGTGAGGTTGGAAACAATATAAGCTACTAGGCGCTGATTGCCCGAGGCATCCTCCCGCTTCATAACGACGGACTCTCGCACATCCGGGTGTTGGCTCAATACCGCTTCGATTTCCCCCAGTTCGATGCGGAAGCCGCGAATTTTCACTTGCTGGTCGATGCGACCCAGGAATTCGATATTGCCGTCGGGTAGGTAGCGGGCTAAGTCGCCTGTTTTGTAGAGGCGCGAGCTCGGTTCGTCACTAAAGGGGTTGGGGATAAAGCGTTCTGCAGTTAGTTCGGGCCGGTTGAGGTAGCCCCGTGCTAAACCAGCACCGCCAATGTATAACTCTCCGGGAATGCCGATCGGGACAGGTTGCAGTTGAGCATCTAGAATATAGACCTGTATATTGGCAATAGGCCGACCGATGGGCGGTGACTCGCTGCTATCGCTACATTCGGCAATGGTTGCACAGACGGTGGATTCCGTTGGCCCATAAGCGTTAAAGAAGCGACGACCTGATGACCATTTAGCCACAAGATCGGCAGAAGAGTCTTCTCCGGCGACGATAATTGTCCGCAACGCGGGTAGTTCCTCAGCGGGTAGTACCGCCAGCACTGACGGTGGCAGCGTAACAGTCGCGATCGCATAGTCGCGCAATAGCTGCATCAGAGTTCCTCCAGGTAGCAGGGAGTCCCGCGTTCCCATTACTAGGGTCGCTCCTACCATCAATGCCATGACAACCTCCCAAATCGAGGCATCAAAGCTCAAAGAGGCAAACTGGAGGACAGGACTGTTCGGTTGCACATTGAAGATCCGGATCTGTGCTGTAGCCAGGTTGCTTACCCCAGAGTGCGCAACTAGAACACCCTTGGGCTGACCTGTAGACCCCGAAGTGTAAATCACATAAGCCAGGTTCTCAGAGGTTAAGCTGCATCCAGGGTTTTCCTCACTCTGTCGCTCAATGATTTCCCAGTCTGTGTCCAGGCAAACGATACGTGCTTGGTGTTTGGCAAGAGATTCGACCAACTTCCTCTGAGTCAGGAGCACTGGTACAGAGGCATCTTCTAGCATGAAAGCCAAACGCTCTTGCGGATAAGCTGGGTCTAGCGGTACATAAGCTCCACCAGCTTTGAGAATGCCCAAAATTCCCACCACCATCCCTAAGGAACGTTCTACACAGATGCCCACCAGTACCTCTGCACCCACACCCAAATTGCGAAGGTGGTGCGCTAGCTGATTAGCTCGTTGGTTCAGTTCTTTATAGGTAAGTTGTTGCTCTTCAAAAACTAATGCGATCGCGTCGGGCGATCGTTCTACCTGCTGTTCAAACAACTGGTGTATACAAGCATCTTTGGGGTAATCGGTTTCGGTATTATTCCACGCCGCCAACTGCTGCCGCTCAAACTCGGTTAAAAGGGGCAACTCCGAGATTTTCTGCTCTGGGTTCGCAACAATGCCTTCAAGTAAAGTCTGAAAATGCCCAAACATCCGCTTTATAGTGTCAGCATCAAACAAATCTGTGCTGTACTCAAAACGACCGACTAAGCCCTCCGGTCTCTCCTGTAATTCCAGGGCCAAATCAAACTTTGCCGTTTCGCTATCAATATCTAACTGGCTCCAATTCAGCATCGAATCAACGCCTGACATCGGGGGTTGCAGAACAAAAGCAACCTGGAAAAGGGGGTTTTGACCTAAATTTTGCTCGGGTTGCAGTGCTTCTACCAACTTCTCAAAAGGCAAATCTTGGTAAGCAAATGCTCCCAAAGCCACTTCCCGGACTCTTTCGAGCAAATGCCGGAAAGTAGGGTTGTCCTTGAGATCGGTACGCAGAACCAAAGTGTTGCCGAAGCACCCGATTCGCTGCTGAATCTCTGGCTGATTGCGTCCTGCGGTGACAGTGCCTACAACAATGTCTGTCTGCCCCGTGTAGCGATAGAGTAAGGTTTTGAACGCTGCCAGCAGTGTCATGTAGAGGGTAACACCTTCTTGATGGCTTAATTTGGCGAGATCCTCGCTCACGGTTTGAGGTAGCGCTAGACATTGCCTTGCAGTCCCAAAGGTTCGCATTGGCGATCGCGATCGGTCTGTCGGCAGTTGCAGTGTTGGCAGATTTGCTAATTGCTGCTTCCAATAGGCGATCTGCTTGGCTTCTTCACGTAGTAGTTCTTCAATCGGATCTGTAATTGACACTTGCTTGCACCCTATTTGATTGATTGCGTGTTTTGCAAAACTATCCTCTGTGATGCTGGCTCTTATAATGCACCCCCACCACGTTCTTGTTTTTAAGCTAAGCAACTTTCAGCTCGATCGCACTTACTGGGCTTTTGGTTTCTCTAATATTAGTAACTTTGAATCCCGATGAGGAAACTAAATTAGAAAATTCATCCTCTGTACGCCTAAAAGTACCGCATATAAAGAGCAAGTTTAGGCTATTCACACCAATAAGCGGGCAAATTTACCCTGCTGGATAAAACCTAAAATCAACAACCATCAACCTGTCTTTATGTGTCCTAGCTTGCTAGCATTTTTTAACAATTTTAATCGCATCAGTATCGTCCCAATTCAGGAGAACGCGAGAGAGTCAGTAAAGAGCGCCACCACGGGGAACAGAATCAAAAAAGTTTCCTCCCACGATTTGACACCTATCTTTAACTCCCGCCACTTCCAAAACCTGATTGGCACCGACAACGTCTTACCGAGCGAAAAAAATGGCTGGCATCTTGAGATTCTTATTAAAAATAAAAGCTGTTAAGGAACCAATGTTCCATCCCAAATCCACAAGTGTGATAACTTCTGAAAAATCGTCAGCTTCAAAAAGCGGAATAATCGACTCCCTTGTCGTCTCCTTCATCCACTCATTGAAATTTCTGGCCGCCTCAGAATTATGCTTAAAGTAGCTTAGCTATATACACTCATCTTGAAACTATTGTCAAATGAGGATTCTCCTGTCTTTACACTAGAGAGTAAATTACCCCATACCTCATACCCTGCATCAGCATTTCCCATAATTGTACCTCATAAAGAATTAGAAGTACCAGTTAGCACCTATTTCCCCAGAGGATTTAACTGAAACTTGTCATTCTTTTGGGCCGAAAAAACACCCATGCTTACCAGCAGGCACATCAGGTGATAAATACTACGAGAATTTACACTCGTAGCTTTGGCAAGTTCATCGGCAGTTTTAGGGCTGTTACTCAGAATATCGGCAATTTCCAGTTTAGCCGCCACAAAAAGAGCCTGGGTTTTTTTATACCCATAGATTATTTCTAGTAGCGCTGACGATGAGCTTTCACCTTCCGGTTGGGCATTATCTGTATATAAACCCATGTGGTTTTCTGGGAAGTGCAATTCCTTTAATCTAGCAGAGTTTTATTTTTGATACCCCTCACCCCTCACCCCTCACCCCTGTTACCCCTCTTGGGAATTATTCAGAATAATTACCTCACCCCTCAAGGGGATGAATTATTCAGAATAATCACAGAGTTGTCAAGATGTACTACAAACTTTTTGACAACTCAGAATTTTGTAGCTTAATCTACATTAGATTCAGTTTTGACTAATGAACTAAAATGCGTAATTCCGGTGGGTTTTAAGAGGGGTTAAGGGTTCAAAAGCGTAAGTTCCGAAAGAGCAAGGGTCAGCGATCCGGATCGAAGCGCGATCGCTTGCTGCTACTTCAAAGCGGTGGTTAATATCTTAGAGCGTGTTAACTGCACCGCTATGGGCGATCCCTGCTCCCTTGGGTTGACCAGTAGAGCCGGACGTGTAAATCACATAAGCTAAATTATCCGGTGTCACCCCACTGTCTGGGTTTTCCTCGCTTGCTTCAAGCTACTGTTTCTGAATTCCCATCTAAACAGATGACGTGCCCTCTATGTTCCGGAAGAGACTCGACTAAATGCTATTGTGTAAGCAACACAGGGGCTTGGGAATGTTCCAACATCAACGCCAGTCTATTTTGCGGATAATGCGGATCTAGTTGCACGTAAGCTCCGCCAGCTTTAAGAATGCCCAATAGACCTACTACCATCTCTCAAGAGCGCTCCACACAGGCTGCGATTAATACCTCTAGTCCGACACCGAGAGTCTTCAGATAATGCGCCAACAGGTTAGCTTGAGAGTTTGACTCCGGATAAGTTAGCTGCTTCCCTTCAAAATTTACTGCAATAGCGTCAGGCGTGAGCTTTACTTGGAACTCAAATAGCTAGTGGATGCACGTATCATGAAAATTACCTAGCATTTTATTCTTCCTTCGAGCAAGCAATACTGAGTTTTTTGCTCGGTTCCCATAAGCGTTGCGGAGTTTAATATCGGGCCCTTACCAAAAAACTTAAATTATTTAAATAAATTTGCCGTCAGATTGGGGTGAGAGTGGTGAGCAACAACCCAATAAAGCTAGCTTCGGTAGACTTTTCCTTTGCTCACCTATAGCGGTTCTTAAGAAAGTGAGGTATGCCCTATGCCCTATGCCCTATGCCCTATGCCCTATGCCCTATACACGTCGGAACATGTTACTGAGAAAGGCTATAATTGCCTTATTTTATTAAATATGTTAAGCGGGGTGTTTTGGTGAGCAAGGTCACTATTTGATCTTGCTTTTGAAGCGAGCGATGAAAATCTTTACTCTGGGCCCCGTCGCTTTTCTAATGCCACAAGGAAAGTAAATGCCTGGCAGCGAGCACAAGCTAAATCAATCTCTATTCTGCTGAGTTTCCTGCTTGAGAGGAATCTCAATCACGAACTCTGCTCCCTGTCCTGGCTCGGAAACACAAGTCAGGCTACCATGATGTTTTTCTACTACAATCTGGTAGCTAATAGCCAGCCCCAAACCAGTGCCCGAGCCGACAGGTTTCGTAGTAAAGAAAGGGTCAAAAGCCTTCTGCCTTACTTCCTCGGTCATCCCCGCTCCATTGTCGGCAATCCGAATCTCTACTTGGTTACTATTTATGAGACTGGTGCCAATACGAATTTGTGATTTTTTATTTGAAATTGATGCTATAGGATAATTCACCCATGATTCCTCTATAGCATCAATCGCATTCCTGATGATATTCATAAATACTTGGTTCAGGAAGCCAGCGTAACACTCTACCATAGGTAGACTTCCATATTCTTTAAAAATTTCAATACCTAGATTTTCTGGCTTAGCTTTTAGCTGATTTTGCAACAATAGCAGAGTGCTATCAATCCCTTCATGGATATCTACTGCTTTCATTTCCGCCTCATCCAAGCGCGAGAAATTCCGCAGCGACAAGACAATCTGGCGGATGCGGTCTGCCCCTACCTGCATCGAATCAAGCAGTCTAGGAAAATCGGCAATTAAGAATTCCAGATCGATATTTTCTGCCAAATTCTGAATTTCAGGAGTTGGATTAGGCAACTGCTCCTGATAGAGATTCAGCAACCCCAGCAAATCATGAAAATATTCGCTAGCGGGGGTAAGATTGCCGTATATAAAGTTAATTGGGTTGTTAATTTCGTGAGCTATACCAGCAACCATTTGCCCCAGACTTGACATTTTTTCAGTTTGAATTAGCTGAGTCTGTGTCGCTTGCAATTCTTTTAGGGTGAGTTCCAGTTGAATTGCTTGTTCTCTCAGCAGGCTATTTTTTTCTTTTAGCTGCAGAGTCCTCTCTTCTACTTTTTGTTCAAGCGTTTGGTTGTAATCCTCTAATTGTTCATTAGCTGTTTTCAAGTTTTGAGTTGCGGTTTCCAATTTTCCATAGAGCATAGCATTTTTAAGAGATATAGCTATCTGTGAAGAAAGTATTTTTAAAACCTCCAGCCTCTCCGTTGTAAAGGCACCAGTTGTGATATTGTTCTCCAAGTAAATAATGCCAATGAGCTTGCCTTGATTAATAATAGGCATAGATAGTATTGACTTCGGTTTGGTTTTTACGATGTAAGGATCGTTCATGAATCTTTGTGACACTGCTGCATCATTTAACACCACATTTTCTTTAGCTATGCCTACATAATTAATTATGGTAATGGGCAGATGCTCAGTGTTTTCAACGGGTAATTCTGAGCATACTACAACCGCATCTCTATCCACAACACCTGTAGCTTCTATCACTAACTTTCCATCTTTTTCTAAGATCAGGCGGGCCGTTGTAGCTCCAGCATTTTCCATCACAATTTTAAGTAACTTATCTAGCAACTTATCAAGAACTATTTCTTCAGCCAAGGCCAAAGATGCTTTATTCACAGTGGACAAATCCAAAACCGCCGAACTTCCTCCGGTGGTCGATGTTGTTGTTGTCCTATTAATCTCTATGCCTAGGGATTCTCGCATCAGCATCTCGGAAAATACCCAAGGATATCTAGACTCTAAATCTTTAACTTTAGTTTTTGCTCCCCAACGAATATACCCGTAGTAAGCTTGTGTCACATAGATTTGAGCAAACTTGTCTCTGCCTAGGGAGAAATAAAACTCGGCTGCTAGTTCCGATGCTAGTGCTTCTTCCTGAATGTATCCTTGTTCTTTAGCTCCTGCTATCGCTCGGTCATAATATTCCATTGCTTCTAGAATTTGCCCTTGAATCCGGGCTTTTTCTGCTTCCACAAGGTCGTACTTATGCTGGAAGTTAAACGGGGCATGAAATGCCCATTTCTGCATTTGTTGTTGATTAGCTTCTACTAAGCTGATGTATTGTGGTTTTTCGGCCTGTGAAGCTTGAGGATAAACAGAGAGGAGAGCGAGGGAATAATAGAAGTTGTGAGAAGCCGAAACTACCATGCTCATCACGCTGACTGCGTGTTCTGCTGCTAAACTGGCGTTAGCAAGAGCATTTGTAGGTTCTTTAAATAGATAAAATAGAATCGTCTTGGCGAGATAAGCAAGAAATAGCAAAATTATATTGTTAGTTTCAATTAAAACAGGCAACATTTGTGTCTCATTAAAACTCTGACCAACTAACTGAGTTTTCGCCTCCGCTTCATTTTTCAGATTGAGAGTCAGTTGATGGAATATCTGGATGTAGTAGATAGAATAGTCTTGTTTTAGTTTGAACACTAAATTAAGATATTTCTCTTGTTCTTCTTCTACTCTATCTAATCGCTCTCCCGTCAAAAAAATGCCAGAGCAATAGAGAGTAGCATTATAGCCCGCATACTCTATATCTCCACTTTCCAGACCACTTTGCAGCGCTTCCCGCAGTGATGTTAATGTGTCTTTAATATGAACCTTCCAGGGTTCGATCATACCATAAAATAAACTGCATACTTTAGATTGAACTTCTCTAGCATTAAATTTATCCAACACCTTTAAAGCTAGCTGACCTGCATGATAGGCTGCATTTATATCCCCAGTCATTGAATATATAAAATTTCCATAAAAAGCATAAGCATGAGCAGCCAGTGCTGAATGACCCCTTTCAACACAGAGCTTCGTTTGGGTAAGTACAAGCAGGGGTACAATATCTGGCTTGACTGCGCAAGCAGAAGAAATAACGCTCATCAGTATCCGCAAGGCTGCTAATTGATACGGATCTGTCATTTCTGGAATATTGTCTAAATCCGTGAGTTCTGGTAGCTCAACCACAAAATCCCCGTCACCTACGTCATTTGACAAGGAAACACCCAGCATATCCAGCACTTGCAGCCCGGTATCAATGGCTTTTAACATCTGATTTTGAGCCATATAAAACTGGATTTGTAGCTCGTATACTTTCACTCTTTCGAGCAGGGTATTAGCTTGTTTCAGAACAACTTCAGCAAGAACCGCTGACCTTTCGTAATTGGTAGTAAGATATTCGCCTTCTACGGCTTCTACATAAAGTGCTAGTGTCAGATCGTAGTTACTCTGCCAACTGTTTTCTGCTAAGAGTTTTAACCCTACTCTTAATTGCATAACAGCAGCTTCATAAGCTGAGGCTGCTTTGGCTTTTCGAGCAGCCATTAAATTTAATTGAGCCAGCTTGTATTTTTCTTCTTGCTCAGTAATGAATTCTACTCCGATATTTAGCTGGTTAACAATATCAAAGACATTTTCTTCTAGGGTGTCTCGATCTGTATTGTGTAACAGGAGTTGACCAATTTTTAGGTGGGTAGTTTTTTGTTGCTCACAAGGAATTAGAGAATAAGCCGCTTGCTGAACCCGGTCATGCAAAAACTTGTAGGATACTTTGTAAGTATTAATTTCTGACGGGCTTCCTGGACTATTGCCTATTATCAAGGACTCATTACCTTTGCAGAGTAACGGTATTTTGTAAGCACTTTCCCCGATGGGCAGAATTAGACCCGCCTGAAGCCCATCCCATAAAGCAGATGCCGTTTCTGATATAGATTTTTCACTTACTATTGCCAAAACGTCTAAATTAAATCGGTTGCCAATACAAGCTGCTAACTTTAAAACTTCCTGGGTGTCGGGAGGCAGTTTTTGAATGTTTCTGGCTATTAGCTCTACGACATTATAATCTGCGATCGCCACACTTTGAATTTGCCGCATATCCCACTGCCATCTGCCAATACTGAAGTCAAATTTCAACAGTTTTTCGGCGTATAGGGAGGTGAGCAGTTGAGTTATAAAAAAGGGATTGCCTTGAGTTTTATTGAAAACTAACTCAGCTAATAACTTGCACTTATCTCTTTCAATATTCTTGCTTTTAGTAACCAAACTTTGTCCCTCAATTTCTTTGTATTGCTCAGAAAAACAAGCAATAGAGGGGACTGCTGATGAGCAGTTGTCACCGAAGGTATCAGCAACTAATTGATTGACTGTACTAAGTGTCAACGGTTGGAGAACGATATTATGTATTATTGACCCGCAGGAATAAATACTATCTAAGGTCTGCATTAACGGATGAGTTGGGCTGACTTCGTTATCTCGATAGGCCCCAATAACCAATAAATATTGGCTATCTCGGTCAGTTAGCAGCACATGAACCAATTTCAAAGAAGCAGAATCGGCCCACTGCAAATCATCTAAAAATAAAACTAGCGGATGTGCTTTTTGGGTAAAAACATGAATGAATTGTTTAAAGGTCAGATTGAAACGGTTTTGTGATTCGCTTGGCCCTAATTTAGAAACTTCAGGTTGCTCACCAACGATCAATTCTAATTCCGGAATAACGTCAATTATGACTCGAGTATTTTGACCTAAATCATTTAAAATCTTATGTTTCCACAAGTTAATTTTTTCAGAGCTTTCTGTTAATATTTCGCGAATTAGTCCTTCAAAAGCTTGAATTAACGCTCCATAGGGAATATTACGTTTAAATTGGTCAAACTTGCCAGCGATAAAATAACCCCTTGCTCCGACAATGGGTTTGTGGATTTCATAAACTAAGCAAGATTTGCCTATTCCTGAGTAACCGGAAACTAGCATGAGCTCGGCTGTTCCAGTGCTAACCCGCTCAAAGGCATCCATCAGTGTGGCTACTTGTGCTTCTCGTCCGTAGAGTTTTTGTGGGATCAGAAATTGACCGGACTTATCACGCTCACCCGGAATGAAGTTAAAATTTTTGCCAGTTTGTTGTAATTGATTTAAACATTGTTCTAGATCCGCTTTGAGACCATAACCACTTTGATATCTATCTTCAGCCGTTTTGGCTATTAATTTCATCACTATGTCACAAATCGCTTTGATAATCTCACCATTTTGAATTTTAAATGTGGCATTATCTCTGGTAATTTTTACTCTGCTCTTTTGCTCTTTTGCGCATATAATTTCCCAGAGGGGGACAGGCTGTTTAGCGATGTGGCAGTGAACTAATTCCATGGCATCTGTAGCCTTAAATGGCACTTCACCGCACAGCATTTCATAGAAGCTGATACCTAAAGAGTAGAAGTCGGTGCGATAGTCAATTGAGCGATTCATCCGCCCTGTTTGCTCTGGCGATATATAGGCGAGTGTGCCTTCTAGTAAAGTGGGATGGCTGAGTGTTGAGGTTTCTCTAGACAAGCGAGTGGCAATGCTAAAGTCAGTAATTTTTACGTCGAGCGTAGCAGGACTAATGATGATATTTGTCGGCTTAATATCTTTATGAATAATTTGGTTGTCATGCAACTTACCCAGAGTATCTGCTAACTGAATAGCAATTTCCAAAAACTGTTTGAGTTCAAGTTTGCGATCACTCAAAAAATTGCTTAGGGCTTCTCCTTTTGAATCTTCCAATATCAGTGCTAGACCATTACGATCGTTTTCCAATCCATAAGCCTTGACAATACCTTCTAAATTGAGATGGCGGGAGATTTCATATTCATGTCTCAACTGCATAATCTCTTCGAGAGTAGGATAGTCTTCTCTAAGGACTTTGATAATCACAGCATTCTGATCTTCCCTCCTCTCTGCGCGATACACTACTGTATTTAAACCCACATTAATTTTTTCGAGGAGTTTGTATTTGGTCTTAATATTCATAAATATGGTACCTCTGTTAACAGTAGAGTATTTGATGGTGTGCGAAAGTAAATAGTAGGCGCAGTTTCCCTAAAACTCTCATTCTTTCTTTAATAGTGAACCCTGAAAAAAATGTTTTTTGGTTAATTAGCTTAAAAATGATGTCTGAACTATTGTAAAATAGATCACCTTTTTTATCTAATTTTTATATTTTTGATGATAGCACATCCCGCGGCGAAGTAAATAGGCGCCAAAAAATATCAATGGTCTGTAGTGGGGGGTTTAACCCCTAATCATGGCTAGGAGAGATTTTGCCCTTTTAAAATCCGCCTCGCCCACCTTCCTTTACAGCGGTTTTCAACCGTATGAGGTAGAGTAACAACGATGAGTGAACCAATTTTTGAGAGCTTTGAGAGTGAGCGATTCGACTCGGTACAATTGCTGACTCTCAGGTGTCACTACTTACGTGTACCACCCGAACGTAGATGTTATTTGAGCTTAGACTCTTCTGCTTTTAATTGGATTTAAATCGGGAGAAAAAGGAGACAGGTAAATAACTGGCTTCTCCTACGGCTTCAATCGACGCTTTGGGGTACCCCAGCATATTTCTCATTAACGTAGGGTTGGAGCCATTGCTGATAAATCTGGATCGCACGAGCAATCCCGGCAAGTGAAATACGTTCTAGCCACAATCGATCAATTAGTTCTCGTGTCTCCTGCTCAATCACCTTATCAATGCGGATGTTCAACGAATTGCCGATCGCACTTAACACACTTAAACTGTTGTTTACTGTTGTGAATGCGACCGTTTTTGACTGTCTGGCAAAAATAACAGTTAAGACAAAGAGGCATTGCCAGGGATAGATTAGCAAGAACTACTGCTAATCTAGTATCATTACTTCTAGGGCACTACCGGAAAAACCTTGTCTTTTTCCTAATCGCTAGAAAATCACATAGTAGTGAAGTGCTATTTTGTACATCACTACGATGTATCATTACTTCTTTAGCACTACTAAGGTAGTTTATAACTGCTCGATCGCACAATCAATTGACCTTGACTGGGGTTGCGGCTGAAGATAAAAGCTCCTTCTTGAGTTTCGCCGCTTGACAAAAAATCAATTTGCTGGTCGCCGGATTCCAAAACTTCGCCATTGACGCGCAGTTCGGCAATAATTTGTACTGATTCGGCCGTTTCGCCGCCCGTGTTAGTTACTGTAAACGGCACGTAAAATTGCCCTTGAGTTTCGCGAATAGGCGTGTTGCGAGTGACAGAAATAATCGGAGGTTCGTGTTTTTTAGTCAGCCAGTTGTAGAGTACGAGTCCGAGGAGGATAGAAAGGATCGAGCAAGCGATCGCAAATGTCGCCCATTCAGCAGGAGTTCTTTTTTGTTGCTGTTCGTTATTACTTTTACTCATACTGCCAACCTCCCTGCGGCGCCGCCAATAGTCGCGGGCAATCCCAATACTAACGTATAGCTCAACCAAATCGACCACGGGTCGTCAAAACTGAGTTTGTGGAAGAAAAACATCATAAATGCAGAAGCCGCCAGCGACACTAAATACGCCATGACTGTTTCGCTGAGGGGACGCTGAAAAATCCCTTGCTGTTGCTGCCGTTTTGCTTGATAAGTAAAGCCTGCTACAAATACAATTCCGTAGGAAATTAGCAGCGAAGCGGCGATAATTGCTAATTGCCAAGGCGGCGAAATCGCTGCCGCTAGCATGGGAATTTCGTCAGTTGGGGCGATATTGAAAGCAATGATCATCGCGCCGATTAAAGTAGCGCCGATATCTGCTAGAGTTGGATTAATGCTAGGTTCGTTTTCGCTGTCTGAACTTTGATAGCGATCGCCGCTCAAGAAACCGTTTGCCAGGGCTACTCCCAACGCAAACGGCAACCCTTCAAAGATGATTTTCCCCAAAGTTTCTTGCAGCGGAGTCTCCGGGGTAATTTCCCTCAGCAAAAACAGGACAAAAGCCGCGCAGACAATGCCGATGGCCATCGCTTCTACGGTATCGATTGCAGCATCTAGCCAGCGGATGTCTTGAGTTTTGCGAAAACCTTCTGTGCGAGTCAGCAAGAAAACGACGATAAAGGTAGTTGCGATCGCGATCGACATTTCCGCTGATGTAGTATACGAACCTATCCACCAAACCTCCATGGTATAAAGCAGGGGAATCCCGAACAAAAAGCCGCCAGATGCACCTCGAATGATATCGTTTAGTTCATTTGACCACTGATTTTTACGTCTTTTTGATTTTTTCATGTTTGATTGAAAACGCACCTCAAAAAAGGCAATCTCTAATTTGACATTTTTCAAGTGTTATCGTAGATAGCATCTGCACTCAACTTTGTGCATAAGCTATTAAAAATTCCTCTCTAGAAATTCCCGCCTGAGTACAAATTGCTCTCAGTGTCCCTGATTTTATTTGATCGTGGTTAGGCATTACTAACGGAGTCTCCGTGCCATCCTGATTCTCTCGCACCATGACAATATGTTCGCGTTCTCTAATAATCCGAAAACCCAACAACTGAAATGTTCTGATGACTCGTCTTTTAGAAGCATCGACAGGAAACTTTGACATTAAATAGCCACCTCTGCTTCTACTAAAAAAGTCTCGATCGCAGGTGATTCGTTTTCCATGGTTTCTTTGCCAAATACTTCGATGTAGCAACGAATAGCTGACTTGACATCAGCTAAGGCTTCTTCATAGGTGTCACCTTCACCAACTACGGCACCTTTGATACCAAGGGGATAGGCTACATAACCATCGGAATGTTTTTCAATGATGATTCTAAATTGTTTCATCTTCGCCTCTTTATTTTTAAACTAACTTAATTCACCACAGCCGCGCGATCGCATAAGCATCAAAAATAGCATCAACGCTCAAAATCGGTATCTGTTGGGCCATAGATTGTGCAATTATCAGCCTGTCAAATGGATCGCGGTGATGCAAAGGCAGTGAAGCCACAACCTCAATGTGGTCGAAAGTTATTTCCAGTATATCAATTCTATTAACTGCGATCTGCTGCTTGATAAACTCCATAAAAGGCATACTAAAAGTTAGCTTGCCTATACTATGTTTGATCGCCATTTCCCAGACCCTAGCTGTACTGAGGAGAATATCGTTCTCTCCGTTGTCAATTAGCGATCGCCCTGTTGCGGTGAGTCTCGAACTGTCTGTCGTATACCAAATAAAGGCATGAGTGTCCAACAACAACCTCATTCCATGTACTCCTTAAACTCTTCTAGCGGTTCGTCAAAATCATCGGACATCCAAACCATTCCTTTGGCACTTCCTGTTTGCCGATTGGGTTTAGCTTGTTTAGGAATTACTATCAATTTTACAACAGGCTGGTTATCTTGAGTAATCGCCACTTCTTCGCCTCTCATCGCGGCTTCGATTAATCCCACACGCT
>Ga0164304_10000065_pt1 | contig 22517 bp, 27 predicted proteins | sample Whisoiple_217_MG_FD_110216 | JGI IMG/M metagenome (GOLD analysis project Ga0164304, IMG submission 110216) | Soil microbial communities amended with pyrogenic organic matter from upstate New York, USA - Whitman soil sample_217_MG | ecosystem: Environmental > Terrestrial > Soil > Agricultural...
CACTGGCAGTGCTGACAACACCGTCAAACTGTGGGATACCTCCACTGGCAAAGAAATTAAAACCCTCAGCGGACATACAAACTGGGTTTTAGCTGTCAGTTTCAGCCCCGATGGCAAGCTGCTGGCCACTGCCAGTGCTGACAAAACCGTCAAACTGTGGGATACCACCACTGGCAAAGAAATTAAAACCCTCAGCGGACATACAAATTCGGTTTGGGGTGTCAGTTTCAGCCCCGATGGCAAGCTGCTGGCCACTGCCAGTGCTGACAACACCGTCAAACTGTGGCGGTTAGATTTTGATTATTTAGTTAAGGAAGGCTGCAATTTCATCGAGAATTACCTCAAACCTAATCCTAATGATGAAGATGCCCGTGAAATTGACCAAGACTTATGCAAGAAGCCTTGATAATTTTAAATTGAAAACTGCATAAAACCTCCCGGTCGCTCCTATATAAAAATAAGACCTTTCTCCAACCCCTTACCCACCATCAACCATGACAAAACCAACCCCTAACTTCTACGCCCTCCTCATCGGTATCGACTTTTACTTCCCCCATCGCTTACCAGATGGCAACTACTACAAAAACCTGCGGGGATGCGTTCAAGATATTAACCACGTCGAAACTTATTTAAAAAATACCTTCAACCTCACCCCCGACCAAATTATTAAACTCACCGCTTCTGCTTCTGAAAATCCCAACCAACCCAAAGAGCCCCCAGAAATCTTACCCACTTATGAAAATATTGTTGCTAAATTCAAAGAAATAACAGCCAAAGCCCAACCGCAAGATCGAGTCTATATTCACTACTCTGGTCACGGGGGACGGGCGAAAACAATTTTTGAAAGCCTCAAAGGTTTTGGTGGTTTAGATGAAGCCTTAGTTCCTACAGATATCGGTCAACCCAATTCCCGCTATTTGCGCGATATAGAATTTGCTAAACTCCTCGAAGAAATGGTGGAAAAAGAGTTAGTTGTCACCCTCGTACTCGATAGCTGTCATTCCGGTGGCGCAACGAGAGAAATGAGCGGAGATGACCGGATTCGTGGGGAAGGGTTTATTGACACCACTCCTCGACCTAGGGATAGTTTAGTCGCATCGCTTCAGGAATTAGCCCAAAATTGGCAAACTGCAACAGAAAATAGCCGCAATATTACGGTTGTCAATGGCTTGTTACCCGAACCGAAAGGTTATACCTTAATCGCTGCTTGCCGGGATCATGAATTTGCTTATGAAAAGGTTTTTGAAGGGACGGAACGCAACGGTGCTTTGACTTATTTTTTATTAAAAGCTTTGCGGCAATACGGCCCAGAAATTTCTGTAGAGGATCTGTTCAATAAAATTTCTATTCAAGTTAACAATGAATTTGAACGACAAACACCAATGTTGATGGGAGAGACGGATCGCACATTTTTTGGCGGTCAATCTGTCTCCTTCACCTCTGGTGCATCCCGTCTGCGTAGCGTACCCGTAACTCGCACTGTTCGCACTGTGCCAGTGATGCAAGTAGATATTCCCAAAAACCAAGTTCAATTGCAAATCGGTGAAGCTAGCGGTATTAAAGAAGGAGCAGAATTCGAGATTTTTAAATTCAGAACGAGGGATGTTCAAGACAGGGACAACCTTATTGCAAAGGTTAAAGTGGTAGAATTAGGAGCATCGGACTGTTGGGCAGAAGTAACATCTATACCTGGTATCAGAGGTATCAATAATAAATTAGAAGAAGGAACGATCGAAATCGGTTCACCTGCTGTCTATTCATCACCAGGGTTGAAACAAATTCGCAAAGTTCGGGTTCTTCTGCCTGACCCGTTACCGCTAGTTTCGCGTGTAAATGTAGCATTGATTCCAGATATCCTCAAGCAAACAGAAGAGCCAGGTCATCGCTGGATAGAATTCTGTTCGGAGGAAGAAAAAGATGAGAATGTAGATTATTTTGTTTCTCTTACTTCAGAAGGGGAATATCTAATTTTAGATGCGAAGAAGGAACCGATCAAAAATCTTCTTTTTCCCATAAAAGCTGATGAACCAGAAGCAACTAAAAAGCTAATTAATCGATTAGTCCATGTTGCCAGATATGAGAGTATTTTAGATTTGGATAACGAGGATGCTTTTGCTAGCTTAAATGGTCAACTTAAGGTGGAACTGGTTAAATCAGTCAAACGGCAACCTGTAGTTTTGAATGCTGATGGTAAAGTTCCTGTATTGGAAGAAAAGGAAAAAGGTGTTGACTTAATAATTCGCAATGAATCTAATCGAACTTTAAATATTACTGCCTTGAACCTGGATGCGGATTTTAGTATTTCAAAATTCTATCCCGACGGTGCTCCTTATGAGGTGGTAGAGTCCGGACAAAATATAAGAAGAGAACTCAAACTATCATTACCACAAAATTATGAGGAAGCGGCAAATATAATTAAAGTATTTGCGACGGTGGATGGAACGAATTTTCAGTTTTTGGAATTGCCACCGTTAGACCAATCTCGGAAAGGATTTGGGCAGGAAAAACCGACCAATGCGTTGGAACAATTATTGGCGGCAGTTGTGGATGAAAATAACCCTCAACGAAAGATTACGGTTGTGATTGATGCGAGTGAGAAATGGACTACGGAAAAGGTGGAAGTGGTGGTGAAAAAGAGTGGGGTTTGATTGAGAGAATTTTTTAAGAATGCTGCAAAAGCATATATCCATCTGCGGTCATTTGTGTTTATCTGCGGTTGTAAGTCAAAAACTTGTTATTCCTGGAAAAGATTAGCCTCATCCTAATCTCAATCTTTTTTCAACCTAAAAATTTAAACAGGACTTACGCAAATGGCACTCAATCAAAGCCACAACTGGAATGAATCGGATGAAGCCTGTGAGACGACCCAGCCAACTCCTGAAGTTGCTCAATGCTACGTGTTTGGCAGCGGTGAAGCCAAGGAACCCTATACCAAATTGCAATTATGGGAGGTTCAGGAAATCACAGCCCGAACCAATGTGCGGCGCGGGGAAGCCGAGTGGCAGGGCGCGGGTGATATTCCAGAACTAGCGGCGTACCTCACTCAAAAATAAGGCGCTATCCCGAAAAAACTCTTCTCGGCCGGGTGGAACGCTTCTGGACAACTTCAAATATTCAGGTCGAACAGATTTATCAATCTCGTTAGCTAAACTTTCAGGCAAATCGAGTTCGATAATTGACTGCATTGCCCGCATTTTTCCTAAAAAAAAAACCCTCAACTTTGTGAGGGCTTTGCGATGCCAGGAACGAGACTTGAACTCGTGACACGTGGATTTTCAGACTATCTCCCCCTTGGTAAAAAAAAGAATTGGTAAGAAAGAAGGGGAATTTTCAGTTCCTGAATTTTAATATTTAATAACTCAGTTGTCTTTGCTGCTTGATTGTTTGCTAGCTAATTGCTTGACTCTATATTTAATTTTAAATTTAATTTTATTTGCAACATCACCAATTTTCCACAAAGTGATCATGTCCTCGTTAAAGCCCATTTTTATGAGTTTTTTCAACTCACCATACAAGCGCTCTAATTCACAAAGCTTGTCTAAAAGCTCTACGTAAGTAGCTTTTGGGTTGTTTAGTAAAAACTTTGCCTCTTCAATTTCTTGAATATAGCTCATTAGCCTAGCAATTTTGCAAGTTCTTTCTGATAATCATTTAGTTCTTCCCTTAAATCAGCTAAAATATCTTCCCCGGATTTATAAATCGAGGAAAGATAATTTTCCTTTTGACGCCGCTTCTCTTTTTCTTCATTTTTGATAACAGAAGGCGGCGCGTTGTTGTAAGTCTCCACCCCCGTATTTTCTAAATGGGCGATCGTAGCCTGGAGACGCTGAATTTGACCGTTAAGGTATTCAAGTCTAGCTTGGCTCATATTTATTTAAATATTTTATCGCCTGGCAGGACAATGGTTGAAAATTCTTGCAGTCCGGAATCCTGGCAATACGCCATAAATTGCCTGTGTCCCTCTTTTGAGCGACCGACTAAGCATCCAGCGCTAGCCGTGCTGATGTCGTACACCGGGAGGTCGTACCCCCAGTGTTGGTTCACCCCGAATAAACCTTTTACTTTGAGATCTCCTGTGCGATAGCCGTCACGATTGTAGTCGCGGTATCCTTCAATTTCACGAACCTGGACTAAAGTTTCGTGTTCGTCGGAACCGTGAATCCCTACTTCCCATGCCTTTGAGTGATAGCCAAAAGCTATCCTAAATGCTCCGGCAGGATTCATTGGTCGCTCTGTGTAGTAGCTTCCTGGCTCACAAGTGGCAGTCCACAAATCTACACACTTTTCTTTGTTAAAGATACAGCGAATGTCATTGAATTGATTTGGAGCGTCAGAATTAAGCCGACCGTCTACATCAACTCCTTCTATATAAATTATGTTGAACCACTCAACGGGATACCCCTGCAGTTTGCAGTAGTTGAGAATTTGTTGGCTAGTTTTTTGGCTAAGCATAATTAATGATTATAATTTGTTGGTTGTATTTTAGAGCGCTTGCAATTGCGTTAAATTGTAAGTTTTTTGGCAGTAATTACAGCAAATGTACCGATAGCAATCTCTTTTATCGTCTCTTGTAATTCCCGTGGGATAGGCTTTTGTTGTAAGGCTAGACTTAGCATTCCTGTTGTCATACCAAACAGTGATAGTGCAAATATCAACACAACTTGATCCGTAACCGTTTCAGGAAATTTTGGAAATTCTAGCTTCATAATTAATCCTTTAGAAATGAAGAATATTTTTTCTGGAACCGGCGTGTAATTATTATTTCGGCATTTATGTCATCCACCTGTTCTCGAATTCGTGTAATTGCCGCCATTATTTCCAAGCTTAAAATTATTTGCCCGCTTAGAATCGCAACTGCTTCCTTTAAGTCTTTAATGTCTTCCTGATTTTGCTGAATTAATTTTGCCAAGTCGCTATTTCTGATTTGTAAATTTCTTTTGTCAGTCTGTAGTTGAATGACTTTTTCTTTTTGTTTGGGCGTGAGACGACGTTTTACGCCAAAAAGTATGATGCCGACTCCTGACCCAAAACACAACAAGTAAGAAAAAAAAGAAGTCACATTTGTTTACCCGTAAATTTAGTTTTTAGTTATCAAAAAGCATTATTTGCTAAGGTGATTGTTGTACTTCTTGATATTTCCACACGGTAATACTTGCTTGAGTAAACCATTTTGGAAATCGAACTATGAGTTGATAAGTTGCCACATCTTGAAGGAAAATCAAAAGTTGTTTTTCGCGCAACCACACATTTTTGCAGCAACAATTTTTTAGTTTTGTAGAGTTTACAATCCATCTATTTTGACTTTTAAGATGGTATCCATATATCTAGCGATACATGCCACAAAGGCTCGGCAGCACCTTTGCGATAATAATTTTTCTTAACCTCATAGCCTGTTGGTATTAATCCTCCCGCACTTAAATCGGGAGGAATGGGCAACCACAAAATTACAGAATTTGCTTGCGGATACAATTTTTGGCTTAACTCAACCTCTTTATCCCTGAAAAACCCAGGACTCCATATTCGGCGAAACCACAAATTGCTAAATACATTTTCAATGTTTCCGCCCGTAAGGAATTGCATTCTAAAAACTGTACCCGCGCCCGCATCACCGGGAAATGGTAACCAAAGATTGAAATCGGGCGTTACGGTTCCTAATGGTTGCCACACCTATCTACACCGCTGCTGGAGGTTGAGCGAGTTCAATTTCCGGTTTTGTGCCTTCAATCCCAGGTTCTTTCGCCCCTTCCGTTTCTTCTGCAGCAATTGGAGGATCTACTTTGCGCCAAACGGTAAAAATAATGGGCTGACCTGTTACGGGGTGTGGTACAACGTTGCCTTCAGCATCGGCAAAAGTTTGACCCGGAGCAACCTGTCCGTATAAATTGCGATTTTTCCGATCGGGCAGAACATACTGAGGCATCATTACCAGTCGATCTATCGTAACCTCTGTTAAACCCCAATTCCGGTGGAGATAATCCAGAACTTCTTTAAGTTTAGCGTTTTTCCATTTTTGAAATTGGTTCCGAAATTCGGGCGTTGCTTCAAAGTCAATTAACGGATCAATTGTTGGTTCTATAGGTGGTTTCACTGAATCGGAAACCAAAACATCTGTTACTACTGTATCTGCCATGTAAGTACCTTTTTAAATTTAACAATGCTTGCCATGAGCCAAAAATTTCGTTGGCTAGGGTTGTTTTATTAAGGATCTCCTGGGAACATAATTCGAGGACTTTTGATTCGCCACCCCGCTGGGAGGGTATCCTCTTTTGCCTGAGCGACAAATGTTGAAAGTTGATCCCCTCCGCCCGGTCCGTCTGCGTTATAAAAAGTCGCTGTTGCCGGCTTTGGAATGCTAGCGCCCCAAACAAGGGTATCCTCGTCAGCCGCTGTGGCAATTTCGATGCCAAGGGCTGTCAAAGTTGCTTGCGTAATAGTCGCAATCGTTTCGTTGGGGATGTTCCAAGCGTATTTGATCCCTCTGACGAGGACGTATACGGTTGTGGCTCGCGCTCCCGCTGCGGGCACTCGACCTCGCCTTAGTTCTCTGCGAGATACCTGGTATCCCCCTGCCTTGGCAGCGGTTATTATTGCCGCAGTTGCGGCAATAAAGCTGCAGTTCCAGCCATCAGCCGTAAGTTTTTTGGCACGACGCGGTTTTGGGGAATCCCCGCCTTGAAAAGCTAGAGCGGGAACTACATCAGGTACTGGCGTATGCCCGAGTGCTGTGCGAGCGACGGCGTCAACGTTAGTCAGAAAAAGATAAAGCAGGTTGTTGGAAAGGGGGACTGATACAAGAGTCTTATTGTCGTACTTGTTTAATGGCATTTAGTGGTACTTTTACCTCTTTTGTCTGTACTTACAGTAAATTTTCCCCTTAGAGTTGTCAACACCTAAAACGCTTGCCTGGAGAACGTTTTGAGTGTTGTAGGTTGTTTCGGAAGACTTAAATGTTCCGAGATCGGAGTGAACACCTCTAAAACCTTTTGTAAAGTTTTATTAACTTGTTTTTAGAAGTTTATTTTAGGCGATCGTCAACGCGCATTCGTGGTTCTCGCGAAACAAGAACGAAAGTAACTTTAGTCATAGGCAGCACAAGTTTGGCCCAGCGAAAAGTGATTTTTCCCGTTTGCCGCTGGTTGGGAAGAAGTTTGTCCTCGCCAGCCACTTTTTTAATTGGCTGAACGATGGGATATTTTTTTGCAGGGTTGCGAGAAGCTCCAACACCCATATAAATTTCATCAAAGGTGTGATTCTGAATCGAAAGAACATCTCGAAACACCCGCTGGGCTTCAGCAGCCGAATTTCCAAGCAGCCAAAGTTTATAACCTAAGGGCCAGTTGTTATAGGTGTAGCTTCCCCTGCCCCGGCTGATGGTGTAGGGTTTATCGGGGGTGAGATTAAAAATACGCTCAACTGCTCTAGCGTATTTTTTAATATCTGCCAAAGAAATTACCGACTTATTCGGAAGCAGCCCTTCGTATTCAATTTCGTCCATAAGTCTAAAGCTGAGTTCAGATTCTAAAGGGGTTCCACTTCTCCCGCTGTTAGGAGGTTCCCTGAAATAAAGTGAAATATACGGGTGTTTTGATAGTTGGGAGATATCAGAGGTTAAACGCGGTTTGCTGCTAGTAGAAATTTCGCCGCTTTTCTGGTTCCACCAGTTGATTATTTGCTGAGCAATTTCGCGGTACGAACCGGTAAATATTATCCATTCTTTCCTTTCTTCGCGATCGGGAAAGAATTGGACAACTTTAAAATCCCATTGTCCCTCTGTAGTTTGCTTAGATGGCTTCTTAAGTTCCACTATTCGTGGGCGGTTTTCTCGTTTTACTCCGGGCCATACCTCTTTGGCCCGCATTTTTTTAAGTTCTTCCGAACCCTGAAAACTCTCAAATCCAACTTCAAATTCTTTAGCCCACACGTGAAAATTAAAAGGCCCCAGCCCCCTAACCACAAGTAATTGATCGACAGCCCTCAGCAGAGAAGATTGCAAGGCAATTTGGGCATCATTTCCAGCAATTATCAAGGGTGGCTCGTCGTCCAAACGACCAAAATCAAGCTCCCATACGTCAAAGTACGATCGCTCTTCAAAATTGGTCGGAATAACTCTTCCTTCGATGTACGTAGGAGCTTCGCGTTTGTTGACCTCTTCAACAATTTTGCGCTCGTACTTCCCGTAATCCTCTGGATCGCTTGCTCCTTTGGGGGGACTAGATGATGCCATTTATTTCTTATTTCTTAGCGGGTTGGTAAACAATTCTTCCTTCTATACTAATTTTTTTCAACCTAGGACGATTAGTCCAGGTTTCTCCAAATGCTTCCTTGCCCGGGTTAGCTTTATTTCGCGAAAGCTGTGAGGTTTGGGCAAATCCATTGTTAAACTGTTCGGCGTAAGCTTCTATATCCCCTACGCCAGTAGCTAGGCGAATTTGTCGCCTAGTATTTACATCAAGAAAAGCTGTCATCCGTAGCTCTTCTTGAAAAACCGAACTAACCCAGCCGTCAATATTTTGTCCAATTTGTTGGTTGTTTAATAATTGACCATTTTGGGTTAACTGGGGTAGCCTTTGTCCCCGAGTGGGGATTCTAATACTTCCTCTAGCCATGATATCAAGAAATAGGTTGACGTACTAATTCTGGCAAAAGCTCTTGAATTGACTCTCCAAATCCTTCAATTGCGTTTTCTAGAAATATTCCAATGTTTTTAAAGGCAGGGTTTCCTTGAAGTTTCTCTAGTTTGCTCTGGACATAGAGAGATAAGCTCCAAGGTTGCCCACCCGCCCCCCACTGAGAAACCACTGCGGGACCGCCCAACGCTTGTACGAGAGGATGATTCGGATCTTTTTGCGCGAGTGCTTTAATCCACTTGCGAGAACTTCTGTAAAATATTTTCACCATTATTCGCAATCCCGTGAAAAAAGCGGTTCTCGCTAAATTTCGCAATTGAGAAAGTAGTTGAGTTCGTGCCTCTTCGTTGAGAGCCCTCCATAAAATCGTTATTTTGGTCATGTTAATTTGAACTTTAGGAATTTTGAAGAACCCTCCTGTAACAAAACTTGCTAATCCTGAACCAAAAGTTTCGCCAGCTACAGCATATAAACCGGTGATGCTGCCTTGAATTTGTTGTTCTATCTGCTCGTCTGTTTCTTTTAGATTGAGAGCATACGTGAGTTGGTAAATTCTCAACATTCCGGTAATGACTTCAGGTCCTGCACCGAGAATTGCACCTCCACCAATTAACGCTGTAGCAAAAGCCCCAAAAATTGCCAAGCCTTTACCTTCGGCAGTTGTAGTAATCTGACCAATAATTTTCCCCCCAACTTCTAATATAGAGTTAATTTGAGTCTTAATAGCTTGCTGTCCTTGTCCCAGCAATTCCTTTATATTGCCAATTATGGCTGTGCCTATCTGCTTGACTAAGTTTCCCCCAGCAAGTTTAGCCAATATTTCTTTAATATTAGCTCCCATTTTAGCAAAATCGATTTGAGGAATTTTAATCCAAGAAATTGTCCCTTGGATTTTATTGAGCCACCCCATATCCGCTCCGCCGTAATGGGTAGCGGCACTGCTGGTCTGATCGGCGCGGAAGCTTATATCTTTTTCTTTTTTGGCAGCCATGTTATTTACCCCCTCTGCAAAGACTCTAATTTTAAAATTATCATATCAATTTTATCGTTAAGATCTGCTCCCCCGGAAAACCTTTCAACTGTAATTGGATTTTTTCGTACTTTGAGAAAGTCCGGCAGTAAAGATTCTGTTGCAATTTCGGTGTTTGCATCAATTTTGCTGTCTATTTGATTTTTCCCAAACCCTTTTCCTTTGGTGGATTTTTCCTTTACACCAGCTCCAATATTAAATGGCGTAGTGATTTCGGTTTCGCCAGACTCGGTTTCTCCGCCGACCATGTCGCAAATAGCTTCAACTTTAGCGGAAATTTTGGCCATGTTCATAGTTTGTTGAACGTTTAACCAGCTCAAGCGATAAAGAAAATTGGTTAGGGTGTCAACATCGCTGTTAGCATCCCAAACCTGTGCCATAAGGGCCTCGAACCCTTGAGTAGCGCTGGGAAATTGATTTGTCAGTCCTTGGTCACCGGCGATCGCGTTGTTGATGTCTTTGACGCTAAGCTTGGGCGGGTGGATACCCAGGTGGTCGATCATTTGGGCGATCGCTCGCGCTAAGTTTGGATAATCCATGATCACCTCATTTCCCTGACCTCCCGGCATTCTCCAAGACCAAGGAAAGGTCATTTTGCCTGCAAGAATTTCTTTAGTGGCAAGAACTTCTTTAATATCTTCAATGTCAGCCTTAAGGGCTTCACAGCATTTATCTGGCATAGGTGGTTGATTTCCTCCTGGTGGTGGTAAAAACTGGGTGGGGGATTTTTGTTTTCCAACAATGACGTAATCTATTGGTTTAAAAGTAGAGACATACGCATTGCCATACCCAAAAACGTTAGGAGCTGTAAGATATTCTTTGTTGTTCTCTTCTATCCTTGTAAGAAAGCGATTAATGTTAACACCTGTGTCTATAAATCCTGCAAGTGCGCCGTTTTGCCAGGTTTTAAAAAAGACAACAGACACTCCGTCTGAATCCTTGAATCTGAAATCTGCTCGATCATTAGTAGTTATGCTTCCTTTTTTTGCTGAAGTATTTTTTAGGGTCGTTATTGGCGAAGCCAAAGTTTGTCCTGCAGGAAAGGCTGACTCCGTTGTATACATCGTGAAAGGAAAATTATCTTTGGTAACCGTTTTTTCTTTTTCTTTGTCCGATATGCTGGGTTTCGTTTCTATCCAAGCTGCAATACTACCCTTAGGGTTATAATAATTTACCCGCCTAATAACTGGAACCCAGTAAAAATCTTCTGTTTGGGGGATTTTAATACCAACATTAGGATCGGATGTTGGCGTTGGTGTTGGTGTTGGTGTTGGCGGTTCTGGCAATTTGCACCCCGGGTCGGGATAAGTATGTATTCCCACAATCTGCCCTGCAATTTTGCGCGTCTCCACAACGACGCAATCTCTTGCTTCCACTGTTACTTCAAAGCCACCAACATTATAATTAATTTTTCCGCCTTCCGCGCCCCAAACAATTTTCTGACCGCCAATTCCAATTACTATACCACCACCATAATCGGTAGATATTCCAAGCTGTCCGATACCGACATCTATTCCAATCTCTATACCAGTAGGCGTTACCCCTACCGTTCCCCTGCTTTGTCCCGATTGCCTCGTTGCTTCCATTCCCTTCATATTTTAGCTTTAAATAAATTTGCACTCAATCTAAAAACCTTTTTATAATCTCACTAAAAACTCACTAAAAACTAAATTGATAAACTCTTTTTGTAAAAATTCCTCTTCAGATAGCGCTGTCAAATGCTTGTCAGTGTCGTAAACTTCGCCAGCTTCTAAATAATATTTTATTTGACCTGTCTCTAAGTCTTGCTTAATTTCCATAAAACACTACACAAAATATTATAAAGTAATAATAGCCCGCCAAAAACCGCGAACTGTTAATATATCCCCTTCTTTCGGCAATTCAATTCGCCGACTAGTGTTTTGCTCTCTAAATCGCACCGCTATTTGATTCGTGGTACCAAATCCATCTACTTCCCCTTGAGTCAGAAAAGGGGATTTTAGATTGGCGTAATTAAACATATTCCCGCTATTGTGGAGATTTTCTATTCCCACTATTTTCCACGTGTCTGTGGGGGAATTTCTCTCTAATAAACTTAATTCAAATCTCTTAAACTCTCTTGCCAGAGTTTTTATGCTAATAAGCTTGTCATTTTGAGACGAATTGGCTTTAGTTTCTGGCGCTGTCGCTTCCGGAAGCGACGTAGCGTAATAATTAAGAGCCAAATTTTCGAGGTAAAATTGCCACCCCGGATTTTGATAAAATACGGGTGGAGGATTTACGGTGGTAGGAAGAGCTGCATATGCAGTAATCCATTGAGTAAGTCTGGTGTAGATTTGTCCGCAATCGAGAATAATTTGTGGCTCAGCGTTTCCAATTTGGAGGTCTAAAAGTATTTTGCCCGTGTACTCTCTTCCTCTATCTTGGTCAGTCATAGCAAATACGCCCTGGCAATATCTTGCGTACCTCCGTTGGACAGCAAGGTAGTTTGATAAGGTAACTTAAATGTTCCTTCCCAAATTCTAAGATTTGCGTCGTACTTAGCTGTGATGTAGTTGTATTTATCAGGATTGAAATTACTGTCGTTTTCTCTTTGAACTAGCCAAAGCAATAGCTCCAAGGTATATGCAGTAGGAGATTCCCCTTGAAAGGTTCCGCCTGTGCCACGAGAAAAAGCCAACCCTTGATAAATTGGATTAGCCGTCAAAGTTATTGTTGGGCTGGGGGTGAAATTAGCGGGTATTTTCCACGTCCCTTCAAAGAACTTGTTGTTTGTGTCCGTATTCTTACTTCCGGTGAAGTATTCCTCGCTAAGAGGGTTTAGCGCTTGATTTTCTTCTTGCAACTGCCACCACTGTAGTGCCTGAAAGAGTTGTCCTTCTGCTGTTCCCGCTTGGAAGGTTCCGTTTTCTCCGGGAGTGACTTGAGCCATATTTATAAAATATAAATGGTATGCTAATAATATCTTAATTCAATAAATAAAGAAATATGGGACTCGTTCGCACCTTTACACAACAGCAAGCTCGACTGCCAAACAATGCTACACCGTCTAACCCTTCCTTGGGTACTAGCCCCAGTATTATTGGAGTCGATAGATCAGCTCTGAAAAACCGATGTACCTTTACCGTGTTTAATTCTGGATCGCTCCCGGTAATACTAGGACATGGAAACACCGTGTCTCTTGCAACTCAAGTTGCCCGGTTGGAACCCACGGACTTTTACTATGAGGAGCCAGCCGCTTGTTTTCAGGGGTCTATCTCGGCAATGGCGGTAGGCGGGACTGCCACCATAAATTGTGAAGATTTAACGATTATTTAATTATTTAATTGACATTATGCCAGTAATCAAGAAATACCGAACTATTACGGATTCAGACATCCCATCCACAATCGCCCGAGATACCGAAACTACCGCTGCAATCGCTGCTCACTTAGGGTCAACCAATCCGCACCCCCAATATTATTCACTCTCAAATGCTTTTTTTACAGCGGTGGCTTTCCCTCTTGCCAGCGCGGCAGGCAATTCGATCGCGCTTTCTTGGAACTCGGTACAACCTGGTCAAGGCATCGCAGAATTTTGCAATTTCGCAGGTCTGGGCGGTGGCGACGCCTTTAACTTTTTCAGAATGTCTGGGAATTCTACATCCCCACCTAGCATTAGCCACAGAGTAAGCCGCATTGACGTAGCTGGAGCCTATATACAAACAAGCGACAAGCGATTAAAAAGCGATTTTTTTCCAGCTCCGGGTTTAGCCACAATAATGTCTCTGGTTCCTTTGAGATACAAGCATTGGAACTGCATTGGTTTTGATGATATTACCCAAAAATTAAAATTGGGCGAAATTTATACCGAAAAAATCGGATTTCTAGCACAAGATGTTCAAAAGTTACTACCTGAAGCTGTTTCAATTCCGAACAGTAAAGCCGAACTACTCGGAATTGATATTAGCGTAGTCGTTGCTTGCGCGGTAAAAGCTATTCAGGAATTAGAATCGCAGGTACAAGAACTGCGATCACAAGTTGCCACACTATCAAAAAAATAACCAAAATCCGCCGACAATGGTTAGAGGTTTCGTAATCGAACGGTCGTGGGTTCAAATCCCACCATCGGCTTTGGGTTTCAGCGATTTTGAGTGCAGCAGAATGATGGGGCTGCTATCAATCAGCTATCAAAACGCAGTTTAACGGCTCAAAAATGCTCTCGGCAAAGTCGCCGAGAGCATTTTTATTTGTCGTCAATCCTTGGTGGTGGATAGGGTAAATTTTTTTAATCAAAAGTAAAATGGAAAAAAGATAGTAGATATGTGCATTCATCAGTATCAATGTGGCGAGGTTGCATAATATCTATTAGCCGTAACCAATGAGGGTTAAAACACTCAATGTCCGCTCAAGGGTTTTATCGTCGTTCACTCCCCGATTCTGCTATTGCCTTTTCCTCAGTAGAAGGAAGGCAAATTTTTCGAGAAGCGTTGGCATTGGGAGAGATGGAAGGGTATTTTGCTCTAGCTGAACAGTTTCATACTCAAGCAGAACCTGCTTTTTGTGGATTGGGTAGTTTAGTCGTTGTTCTTAATGCCTTATCCATCGATCCGGGTCGCATTTGGAAAGGGGTGTGGAGATGGTATGGAGAGGAATTTTTAGACTGTTGCTTACCTCTTTCAGTCATTAAAGAAAACGGTATAACCTTTGATGAGTTTGTCTGTATCGCACGTTGCAACGGTGCTGTTGTAAAACCTAACCGTTACAACCAAAGCAGTTTGGAAAACTTTCGGCAAGCAGTTGAGCAGGTGACTGCGGCGCCAGGTGATATTCATCTAGTTGTTTCTTACAGCCGAAAGGTATTGGGACAAACTGGTGATGGTCACTTCTCACCAATTGGTGGCTATCATCGACAGCGGGATCTAGTTCTTCTGCTGGATGTTGCCCGTTTCAAATATCCACCTCACTGGGTTTCTCTGCCTTTGTTATGGAAAGCGTTTGAGCCTGTCGATCCCGTCACTAATAAATGTCGAGGTTATATTTTATTGCAGAAGAGTGAAAGGTTGCCAGAAACCTTCTTTCATGTTGCTTTAGATTTACATCAGTGGCGTAGTGTTGCTCCTTACTTTGCAGAAATACTCCCAGACATTCTGAGAAAAGAGCAACCTGATTCCATTGCTTCATTTGTCAGTACCATCCTCCACAATTGGCCTGTTGAGTTCACCACTATGCTGCATACCTCCTCAGAGACGGCAGAGACACTTGAGAAATTACGAGCAGCTATTGAGTTAAATTCACTGTTTGATATTGTTCACCAATGCTTGTCAAGCGATGACGGGGATGCAATGTGTATTGTAGGGAAGTGGCGATCGCAACAGCCATTCGTAGCAGAGACAATAACAGCAATATTACTATCGGGTCCCGAAACGCTCTATGCAACTCTCAAACCAGATTTACGACTGTGGTTGAGTGAGGTTCGCTACCTTGAGAAACTAATTTCTCCCTTGGATATAGAGATATCTAGATTGAGACAACAAATGTCAGCACTCCAGGATTTTTACACTTTATATTCAAAGGGACATCAGTGCAATATCCATCAGAGTTAGCATCTACAGATTTTTGAACTACCCAAACCTCGACTAACTACAAAAGTGAAAATTTAGGTTCTTCCTTACTTACTATGCTAAATAAATAGTCAAGTTAGTAAATAAATATGAATAAATGTATAAAATAGTCACTCAAGTCCTTGCCCGACTTGACATCTAGGTTGGTTTAATTATTAACTCGATCGCGGTCACCAATATTTTTTAGATAAAATCACAGTCATGGCTACAAAAAACGGGACTAAAGTTCTAACAGAAATCCTGAATATAGAAGGAATTAAAGTAATCTCGCAGAGTCAACAACCGGGAATTGGAATAATGTTACAGGTTGACTCAATATCCAAAGAAAGTCATTTCGCTAGCGCCGAACTCGGATCGCCAGTTGACCCAATTTGGGAGAGATTGCGATGATAGGGAGTCTGGAACCCAAAGCAGAATGAGGTTTTTGATCGGCGGCGCAGGTTATAAGGGAGAGATTGCTGAAGTTAGAGCATATGATGGGAATAAAAGTGCGGGAGTTGATGAGTTTTATAGCTAAAAAATGCCAGTTAGAGAAGTTATTAAAATGTTAGAAAATGATGGTTGGTATTTAGCTAGAACAAAGGGCAGTCATCGTTAATTTAAACACCCCGAAAAGGCTGGAAGTTTCACTGTGTCAGGTAAGTTAGGCGTTGATATGCCAATTGGTACGCTTAAAGTTGAAATTTTGGGAAACATTGGCATTTGCCATGAGGGAACCTCCTGCGGGGACACGAGCTACAATGACTGTAGCATATGTGTAGTATAGAGTGAACTAAGTAACTAAAATTGAGAAGCACCAGAGTTTTCGCGCCTTTGCTTTTGTAAGTAATGGGGATATGACGTTATTTCTGGGATGTCGGAAACGAATGGACGAGTTTTAATTTCCCTAAACTGGGGCAAAAACCTGTTGCCTGAGCAGAGCAAGAGGTACAATAACTTTGCTTATGAATAACATCACCCGCGACATCGTTGCCAAACTCTGGAATCTCTGTAACGTCCTCAAGGACGACGGAGTGACCTATCACCAGTACGTAATCGAACTCACGTACCTGCTGTTCCTGAAGATGGCCAAGGAGACCAGCACGGAGAACCAACTTCCAGACGGTTATCGCTGGGACGACCTGGAAGGTCAAGCCGCACTTGAGCGCCTAGAGTTCTACAAGCTGCTGTTGATCCACCTTGGTAATCGCGGTTCTACACTCGTTAAAGAAATTTTTTCTAATGCTAGTTCCTCCATCAAAAAGCCCACCACATTTTCTACGCTGGTCACTGAGATCAATAAGCTTGACTGGTACAGCGCCAAGCAGGAAGGTCTGGGCGATGTGTATGAAGGGCTGCTAGAGAAGAATGCTAATGAAAAAAAGTCCGGTGCTGGTCAATACTTCACACCCCGTCCCCTGATCGACAGCATTGTGCATATCATGCGCCCTACGCTAGAAGACATTATTCAAGACCCGGCCGCAGGTACGGGCGGCTTTTTGATCGTCGCTAATCGCTACATACATGAAAACAGCGACCCAGATAGCTGGACAGAAAAACAGCAACGCAAATACCGCCGCAACACTTTTTACGGCATGGAACACGTGCAAGACACGCACCATTTAGCGTTAATGAACTTGATGTTGCATGGAATTGAATTTGACCCACAAGGGGCTGGTATCCACTATGGCGATACGCTCTCGTTCGAGGGAGAAGCCTTGCCAAAAGCAACGCTAATTCTTTCGAATCCACCCTTTGGTTCCAAGAAAGGGGGTGGCTTACCTACTCGCAAGGATTTTACTTTTCCTACCAGCAATAAACAGTTCTGCTTCCTGCAACACATATACCAAGGTCTCAAGCCTAGTGGTCGCGCTGCGGTGGTGTTACCTGATAATGTACTGTTTGAGGGCAACATAGGCAAACAGATTCGATCTGACTTGATGGACAAGTGCAACCTACATACTATTCTGCGTCTACCGACTAGAATATTCTACGCACAGGGAGTTAAGACTAACATATTGTTTTTTACTCGTGGCAAGAAGGAAAAAGGTAACACCCAAGAAGTCTGGGTATACGACCTGCGTACCAATATGTCGCAGTTTGGCAAGCGCACCCAACTCACGCGCCAGCATTTTGCCGAGTTTGAAGTTGCCTTTGGCGATGACCCTCTCGGCAGCCCTGAGAGTCTTGCCAAGCGCATAGATACTGGCGATCAAGGGCGTTTCAGAAAATTTACCCGTGACTCGATAGCAGAAATGGGAGATAACCTGGATATTTCTTGGCTCAGGGACGAAAGCGAAGATGATAACGACAAACTAACAGAACCAGCAACACTTGCACAAGAAGCGATGGGCGAACTGGAAGCTGCCCTAGAAGAGCTGCGCGGAATTCTGGAGGAGTTGGGTGAGGAGGTTGAGGTGTGAGCGAACTTCCAGAAAATTGGACTATCACTTCGTTGTCTGAGGTTGCTACCTGGGGTTCCGGTGGCACACCTTCACGGACAAACTTAGCTTATTTTGGCGGTGGTATCCCATGGATTAAGACTGGTGAACTTGGTAAACCTCTGATAGAGCGCACCGAAGAAACCATTAGCGAGCTTGGTCTTGCTCACTCTAGTGCGAAGGTATTTCCAAGGGGATCTGTTGCTATTGCGATGTATGGTGCAACTATTGGCAAAGTTAGTGTTCTCGGTATTGATGCTGCGACTAATCAAGCTTGTGCAGTAGGAATACCCGATCAAAATCTGACGACTGACGAGTTCTTATATCACTATCTATGCTCACAAAAAGATGCGCTTATTGAAGTTGGAAAAGGTGCTGCACAACCAAATATCTCACAGGCTGTTATTAAGAACTGGTTGGTTCCTCTTCCACCACTTAACGAACAAAAACGCATTGCCAACAAGCTCGACGTTCTGCTTGTGCGGCTAGATGCCTGTCGAAAGAGGCTCGATCGCATTCCCAGCATCCTCAAACGCTTCCGCCAAGCCGTACTCGCAGCAGCAACATCGGGGCAGCTTACGGAAGATTGGCGAACTAACCATTTTAAAAAGTCGGGTTCTAATAATTACAACATTTGTGGAAAGCTTGCTGACTTTGCGGATTTGCTAGATCCAAATCCTTCACATCGCTATCCATCTTACGAAGGTGGAACAATTCCCATTCTGGCAACAAAGCAAATGTCTGGCTTGGATGGTTGGGATATCTCATCAGCAAAGTTAACAACATTTGACTTTCACGAAGCAAGAAAAGCAGCTCATGATTTCTTGAATGATGACATCATATTTGCTAGGAAAGGCCGTCTGGGTCTTGCTCGCAATCCTCCTCAAAATAGTCTCTATGTATTCAGCCATACGGTTTTCATAGTCAGATCAAAAGCTGACAAGATATTACCTGCTTATCTTCTATGGTTCCTTCGTCAAGAATGGTGTATTGAGTGGCTCTTGGTAGAGATGAATAGCAACGCAGGGGTTCCTACGTTGGGTAAATCTGTGATGGAACGTCTGCCTGTTCAAATTCCAGATTATATCGAGCAACAAGAAGTCGTCCGCCGGATTGAAAACTTGTTTGCTTTTGCCGATCGCCTAGAAGCCCGCTACAAAAACGCTCGCGCTCAAGTCGAGCGTCTGACACCCGTGCTGTTGGCTAAAGCCTTTCGTGGCGAACTGGTGCCCCAAGACCCTAACGATGAGCCGGCATCAGTGCTGTTGGATCGGATTCGCGCTGAACGAGCAGCACAACCCCCCAAACCGAAGAGACCCCAGGCTTCGAGAAAACAAACCATGACCAAGATGACCGAAGAATCTGTTAAGGAAGCAATTCGCCAATTACCCAAGGACAAGTTTTCATTTGATGAACTACGTGACAACCTCCCTGGTGATTACGACTCACTGAAGGACATTCTGTTTGCACTCCTCAGTGAAGCCGAGCCGAGTCTTACGCAAGTATTTGATCGAGAGGAGCGAGCGATTTGTTTCGTTCGGGCAGGCAAATGAAGCTTTTAAGGGTTCACATCATTGCGGCTAAAACCTGTGGCGGGCTACTTGATGGGCTTGACTTACCGTTACGAAGTCCATTAAGTGACTATTTCGCGTTCGATCCTCTATGTCTAATTGGACCGAATGGTGCAGGTAAATCTCAGTTTTTGCAGGTACTAGCAGAGATTTTTCAGTCTATATTCCACAGGTGCATTGGCGAGGAGGAACGTGTTGAAGGAAATCCTGACCTACAATTCGAGATTGAGTACCTCATTCACCCAAAGAATTACGAGTTACCTGTCCGCATCCGCATTTCACGGAAAACCAGCGGTAAAAATCGTCCGACTCTGATCGTTGAGCAGAGAGATGAAGAGGAATACGAATGGATAAACTGTGATCTGAAGGCTCCTGAGACTCGTGGATTATTGCCTCAAAAAGTTGTTGGCTATACGTCAGGCGACAACGAAACGTTCAGCCTACCATTCTTAATCAGTCGCAGCGGTTATGCCAAGGATGTCAGAGAAAGTGCATTAAACGAGTCAAAACTCGTTCCAGATACTCGGCTGATGCTGATTGACTATGGAACGAATCTTGAGGTTCTTGTCGCTAATCTCCTATTGGGTAATGATTCTCAGTGGAAGTTCTTGCTAGAGGATGCAAAATTAGAAAACTTGCATTCATTTCGTTGCATAGTCCAACTTGCACACAGAACCTCCAAGGCTCAAAGTAGAACCAGCTCACAAAGCACACGCAAAGGGATACAACTAACCGAGGAGCTGGAAACTTATCTCGACCAGCTCAAACGCTGCGCTACTTGCTACACCTATGACGAAAAAACAGAAACATACATCTTTGACTATTGGATCAATGATGAGACGAAAACCGCCTTTCAATCCTTTTGGAACAACACGCTCGATCTGTACTCGTCATTCCACAAGCTCGCAATGTTAAACGATTTGGTGCTTCCGAAGAAGACGCGGGATAGATTTCAGAAGGACACTAAATCGAGAAGGTTTGCTTCACGTCTTCCAGAGCCTCAAGATGAGGATAAGGTTTTCCGATTTGAACGGGTTATGTTTACTGCACAAAGAACTGGCAAAGAAGTTGACTACGTATCACTTTCAGATGGCGAGCATCAGCTTGGGCAGATTCTTGGGATGTTTTGTATGCTGTCATCTCCTAATGTGCTGTTCCTGCTTGATGAGCCTGAGTCGCATTTCAATCCGCTATGGCGGGTGAAATTCATTTCCCGAATACTAGATCTGCCTACCAAAGATGGCGATCGCAGAGAATCTTCAAAAGCTACTGAACAAGAGTGTTTGCTGACAACACACTCGCCCTTCGTTCCCTCAGATATGCACAGAGAGAAAGTTTTTATTTTCAGCAAAAACGAAGAAGGCAAGATTCAAGTCCAAAATCCAGACATTGAAACATTTGGCACTACATTCGACACCATAATTGAACAATGCTTTGAAATTCGTCCACCTATTTCAGACGTTGCTCGTGATGAGATTAAAAGACTTATGGAGAGTGACATTTCAGAAGAGATCAAAGCAGGGATGCAGCGTTTGGGTGATTCTGTTGAGAAAGCATTTCTTGCCGATCGGCTGCGGCAGTTGAAAAATAGGGATGGGGTGTAGAATGCTTTTTGGATATCCCATTGCAGCAACGTCAGATAATTGGCTTCATGAATGCTTGTGCCAGATTCTGCACTCAATCCATAGCAATCTAGCAAGTGGAAACACCGTGACAGAATGGTCGAAAATTATTCCAGAGTCATATCGGAATAAGCTGAAAAGTCGTATAATAAGACCGGGAGGACTGGGGGATAAGTTAAATGGCTATCAGACAGCACTGGCAACGCTTACTGCTTCGGAGCAAAACCGAATTTTACAAGCGTTTAACGATCAGAATAATATAGCGCTCCTTTTGTCTTGTCAGTGTGACTGTGAGGCTATTATTGACTTACCCTCAGCTATTCATGATTCAGTAAAAATTCTCTTTAAATATGCGTTTGACATTCTTACAGATATGGAAATTCGCCAAAAGCAATATCGCATAATTTATGAGTCTATACCCAGCCATGTGTGTCCTTTTTGTGGTTGCGAACCATTCGAGGCACTAGGAATAGGGAGCAGACATGAGTCACTAGATCATTATTTATTAAAAGACTCATATCCCTTCGCGGGTGCCAATCTACGCAATCTTATTCCAATGGGCTATAAGTGTAACTCTCAGTATAAACATACTCAAAACATACTCTACAAGATTGACGGAACACGTCGTAGAGCCGTTGATCCTTATAACCACCAGACAATAGTTAAGATTTCCCTCGATAACAGCGAGCCTTTTGCTGGGAACATAGGAAAATTGGTAGAACCTCTCCCAAGATGGGAAATTGACTTCAACTCCGACTCCGAGGAAATTGCTACATGGGATGAAGTGTTCCACATCCGAGAGCGGTATGCAAGATACCTAGATGCAGAGTTTATTAGTTGGGTTATAGCCTTTGGGAAGAAGCATCAACGCAGAAATATCACCAATTCTGACCAAAAATTAGTGGATGCAATTGAAGAGTATGCCAGTGACTGTGAGTTGGACGGATTTGGGGGAGAGGCATTCTTAAAAGCTGCTGTCTTCCGTATGCTGCACACGCATTGCAAGAATGGCAATCCAAGGCTCATCCCCTTTATTAAGGATGTTATACGTTGGGGCTGATACCGCATCAACGTATCAACAATGACATTTAATTTGTCAGTATACCACAGAAAAATATGGGCAATACAGGATTTGAACCTGTGACCCCTTCCGTGTGAAGGAAGTGCGCTACCACTGTGCTAATTGCCCGCAGATCATTAAGATACCATACCAAGTCCAAATTCGCAACTAAAATTTTCCTAAAAATTCAGCCGCTTGTTTCCGAGTGTAAACTCGACACAATGCCAAGAATACAGGCATTTGTCGAGTCTGGCATCAGTTAACCACCCACCAACCCGCCGCTGGGCCGACAAATCGCACTACAATCCACCAAGCCACCAAAAGGCTAATCCCGATCCAGCTTCCGCGACTTGTCCACTTCACAAAATCTTGGCTTTGGGTTTTCGTGATTGGCAGCCAGGCAACGATGCGTTCTTCTTTACCGTATTCGTCGCCGATCGACTCTTTGCGACGCTTAGATTCACCCATAATCTTTGTCTACTAAATTAGATTTCAACTGAATACCTAACCAAATTATAGGCCAACAGGTCATCTCAAGCCTGCGTCAGCCAAGTCGTATCCAAATAATCAATCCTCGCAAAAGGACTCAAAGCCGCTAAAACCTGC
>Ga0164304_10000069_pt1 | contig 22178 bp, 13 predicted proteins | sample Whisoiple_217_MG_FD_110216 | JGI IMG/M metagenome (GOLD analysis project Ga0164304, IMG submission 110216) | Soil microbial communities amended with pyrogenic organic matter from upstate New York, USA - Whitman soil sample_217_MG | ecosystem: Environmental > Terrestrial > Soil > Agricultural...
CCACGAATCTAAAAGCCGGGGTTACGAAGACTCGCCTGAAAAGAAAGAGCGGCTGAGGAAGGAATCGAAGCTGATGGAAAGCCGGTGGCAAAAATATATTGAGAATGACCCTTACTACAGCCCTCATTTAACCAGAGCTTGTCAAGACAGCGGTATCAGATTGGAGGACAAGAATTGGCGGCGGAGTCATTAGGAATATGCCCATAAGTTTAGGGTGTCAACTTAAGCCTAAAATCTTTTGTATCTCTGGTTTTTACCCAAGTCTGGCTCCCCCTCGCATCCCCCTTAAGAATAGCCACTTTGAGCGATATCCCCCCCTTGTCGGGACCGAGCGTAGCGGAGGCAGTGCGCCTGTCCTCAGTGCCCGCTCACATCTTGCACCAATATCAAGAACCTGTAGGGGCGGGTTCACCAATAGCTTTAAAGGGTGCAGACTGGTTAAATAAACCCGGCCCCACCCCGCGCGAAATTCATTTATTGACGGTGCAAGATGTCAGATTCGAGATAGCTATAAACCCCGCTCGACTAAGCCCAAAAAAATAAAATCTCCGGTACAAAATTATGAATAACTCATTACAAGTGCATGAAGAGACTGCTTCTAATTATTTTCATAGAGGCAACCTCCTAAAACAGTCGGATAAATTAGAGGAAGCCGCGGCTGCCTACCAGCGGTGTACTGAACTAAACCCGGATTTTTCCTGGTATCACCACAATTTGGGTGAAGTTTTGGCGAAATTGGGACAGCGGGATGGGGCAGAGAAAAGTTACCGCAGAGCCTGCGAACTCAACCCGAATTCGGCTTGGTATTGGCACAATTTAGGGGAGGTTTTGGAACAGAAGGGCAATCTTGATGAAGCAGTGGCTGCGTACCGCAAATCGGTGGCAATATATCCGGGTTTCTACGAGTTTCACAATAGTTTGGGAAAGGCTTTGTGCTTGCAAGGCGAACTGGATGAATCTATAAGTTGTTTGCGAAAAGCGATCGAGCTTGACTCAGAATCGGCTTTGCCTTACCAAAATTTGTGGGAGGCTTTGGCAAGGTTGGGACGGGTTGATGAAGGGATTGATTGCTTGCGAAGGGCGATCGAGCTGAATCCGGGCGAGGGAGATTTGTACCTGAAGTTGGCAGAAGCTTTGCAAGGCAAGAATGAATTAGCAGAAGCCGTGGGTTATTACCGAAAGGCGATTGAGTTGAAGCCTGATGTGCATTGGTCTTACTATAAAATGGGAACGGCTTTAGTGGCACAAGGTAAATGGGAGGAGGCGATCGCGGCTTACACGAAGGCGACTGAGTTGGAAGGGGATTCGGCGATCGTTCACCACTATTTGGGGTATACTTTGTCGCTGATGCAGCGGTGGGAGGAGGCGATCGCTTGTTATCGGAAAGCGATCGCTCTTGCCCCCAACGTTGCTACCGTATACTGTCATTTAGGCGATGCCTTAGCGACACAGCAAAGGTGGCACGAAGCTGTAGCTGAGTACCGGAAGTCTGTCGAGATTGAACCAAACTCTCTTGAATCTCAAGACCATTTAGGATTTGCTCTGACTCAACTTCAGCGCTGGGACGAAGCGATCGACTCCTATCGCAAAGCTATTGAGCTAGCCCCCGACTCGGATGTGGTTTATTATCATTTAGGAGATGCTCTACAACAGCGATCTTGTATCCCGTCTCTTACACAAGAAGTTCAGTCGGATTTAGATGAGGCGATCAAGTGTTATCGCCAGGCGATCGAACTTAACCCAAGGAAGGTCGAGACTTACCAAAAGATGCTGGAGATTAAGCCAGACGAGTATGAATTATACATACCATTAGGGAATATTTTGTTAGAGCAAAATCGGGTGGATGAGGCAATCGCTTGTTATCAAAAGGCACTTGCCATTAAATCCGATGAGATTGAAATCCACCAGAAGTTAGGGGAAGCTTTTTTAATAAACAATGCTTTAGAAGATGCGATCGCATCGTATCGCCAGGCTGTTGAGCTTAACCCAGAGGATGCTCAAATTTACCATAAGTTAGGGGAAGCTCTGCAAAAACAAGGTAATTTAGATCAGGCTATTTTGGCCTACCAAAGAGCTATCTATATCGAGCCAAACTACTTTGGCTCTCACCATAATTTAGGGGATCTCCTTCAACAAAAAAGTTTTTTTGAGGAAGCTATCACCGCCTACAATCAAGCTATTGAGCTGAACCCAAACTTTGTATGGTCTCACCACAACTTAGGGGATGCCCTGGCCGCCAAGGGAAATCTTGAAGAAGCTATTAGTTCATACCGCCAAGCTATTGAGGTTGATGCTAATTTTGCTTGGTCTCACCATAATTTAGCCAGAGTTCTAGCCAAACAAGCTCGGAATCGTGAAGCTGTTGCTTCTTATTTGAAGGCTATAGAACTCGAGCCTAGTTTTTTTACCCAGTATTACCAAAAATTAGAAAAGGCTCTACTGGGTGACTAAGGTGCGATTCACCTAAAGTTTTATTCTATGCCTGTCCCACAAATCGACTTCTGCCTAGTATTGGCTTAGCCCTAACGGCTCGACCCATTAATTGTTTCCACTCTTCTGAGTTAGTCAGCGAATAGGTATCAAATTCACAACCTTTTTCTGAGGAAAACTTAGCCAAACTCTCTAACCAGTCATTAACGGTTTGGGTTCCTGAAAAAGGCGTATATTTTAAAGATTGCTGCAAGCACTCCTGCATCTTAGTCAAAGCGTTATTGTGATAAGCGCGACACGCCTCCCACACTAAAAGTCTGTACTGCATCTGGTCTTGTCCATCTTTATCGTTGCCTAAAGCTTGCTGAAACTGGGATAGTTCTAATTCTCCTTGAGTCTGATGCAGTTGTATCTCGGACTCTTGCAATTGCTCTTGAGTTTGATGAAGTTGAGTCTGAGACTGTTGCAATTGCTCTTGAGTTTGATGAAGTTGCATCTGAAATTGTTGCACTTTTGCCTCGATTTGATGCTGTTGCGTCTGAGATTGTTCTAATTTTTCCTGAATTTGATGCAGTTGCGTCTGCAATCGGTTCCATTCCTCTTGCTTCTGATGCAGTTGAGTCTGCGACTGTTCTAATAAAGCCTCGGTTTGATGCAGTTGTATCTGTGACTGTTCTAATAAAGCCTCGGTTTGATGCAGTTGTATCTGTGACTGTTCTAATTCTTTCTGGCTTTGGTAAACTTGAGAGTGTGATTGCCCCAATTCTTCCTGCGTCCGATCGAGTTGAGACTGCGATCTCTTTAATTCCGTTTGAGTCTGATGCAGTTGAGTTTGGGTGTTTTCCAATTCCGTTTGAGTCTGATGCAGTTGAGTTTGGGAGTTTTCCAATTCCGTTTGAGTCTGATGCAGTTGAGTTTGGGAGTTTTGCAATTCCGTTTGAGTCTGATGCAGTTGAGACTGCGATCTCTTAAATTCCACCTGAGTCTGATGCAATTCCCCCTGAGTTTGATGCAGTTGAGATTTCAAGTATGCGAATTCTTCCTGAGTTTGATGCAGTTGAGTTTGGGAGTTTTCCAATTCCCCCTGAATTTGATGCAGTTGAGTTTGGGAGTTTTGCAATTCCGTTTGAGTCTGATGCAGTTGAGACTGCGCTCTCTTAAATTCCACCTGAGTCTGATGCAATTCCCCCTGAGTTTGATGCAGTTGAGTTTGAGTTTGATGTAGTTGAGATTTCGAGTATGTGAATTCTCCCTGAGTTTGATGCAGTTGAGTTTGGGAGCTTTCTAATTCCCCCTGAATTTGATGCAGTTGAGTTTGGGAGTTTTCCAATTCCCCCTGAGTTTGATGCAGTTGAGACTGGAAGTTTTCCAATTGGACTCGCAGTGCTTTATTTTCTCTTTCCTGATTGCGAGTATTCACCCACTCCTGAAAAGCCTCAGCCTTGTAAACTGGTTTTATTAGTTCCCGCCAAGAGAAATCCGGTGTTTCATCCGGCCACCATGCCCGAGCATCGAGTTCTTGATACATCTCTACTGCTTCTGGGCAGTATTGATTAACCAAGCTAGGTCGATAGCTGTCTAATGGTTGAGCGTGAAATAAGGATGGGTCATAAAGCGTTGATTCAGGAGCCGTTAAGTTAGTCTTGAATTTCTGGTTTATTGCTTTAATATATGATTCTTTAAAATTGACTATGGTGTTAATATTTGCGAGAAGGCAACGATCAGAAAAGCGATCGTAAAAATCAAGGATTATTTGATTGTATTGATGCCATACTTTCAAGGCTAATTCAGGCTGATCTTGAAAAGTAGGATCGCCCCTACGATAAAGAGAATCTACTACTTCCCAAGGAGAACGATAAATCAGCAAAAATTTCGCTTCTGGCAACAAGTCAGACCAGAAATCCAAGAATAAAGTTGTGCGCGGTTCTTTCCATCCCCATACTCTACTCACAGAGTTTTTGGCTACTATTTCTTTAGCTTGTTCTACAAAACTATCTTCAACATTTATTTTTTCCTGTAAAGTCCAACCATGATCGATAATTGCTTGCGAACGCAGCACCGCCTTGTGAAATTCATAAAAATCAATATTTTCAAAATGACCTTTGATGTTTACACTATCTGCTCCTAGTAACTTGCGACCTATATGCAAACCAGCACTTTGAAGCAAGGATGCTGTCAAGGAACTTCCAGAACGGTGCATACTGGCAATTATAAGAATAGATGACTTTTCATTTTTACGATCGTTCATTGGTTTAAACTCCTTTCAATTATACTAGCGACTGCCACAAAGCTTTTTGAGGAGTTTACCACAATAGTATAGGGGGATTTTGCCCGACGATCGCGCTCCATGAACTCAAGCCGTTGCCTTCCCAAGGATATCAGACTTCAGACCTCTGAGGATGTTCCCGCACGCACCAGGTATTATAGATGGGCGATCGTCGCCAAGCCCTAAACAATTCAGTAAGGTATCAGAGAAACTTGGCTGTAGTTCGATCGCTTAGCACCACTCAGGGAAGTTTTGAGTGCGAACAGGTAGCGATCTCCAGCCCTTGACTCCTACCTCAACACTATTGATCCCCATCTCAGTGGTGATTCTGTGGGAAAAGCTGGTAACATAGACAAGCTAGTGCTGTAAAGCGTCGCGCCACTCAGTTTAAACTGATCACTTGATAGTTGTAGAGAAAAAGTAATCGTAGATGTAAGGATGAGATGGCTATGAGCGAATTCCACAAGGGCAAGCAACAGCAAGAGGAAGGTACTCTAGAAGAAGCGATCGCTGCTTACCATCGGACACTTGAACTCAATAGCAACGATTCCTGGGCATACCACCACATGGGGGAAGCCCTAGCTAAACTGGGTCGATGGGATGAAGCCATCACAGCCTACCGCCATGCGATCGAACTCAAACCCGATTTTTCTTGGAGTTACCACCACTTAGGGGATGCCTTAGCTCAACAACAACAGTGGCAAGAATCGGTTACAGCCTTCCGCAAGGCGATTGAACTCAATCCCGAGCATTTTGGGACTTACGTGGGACTAGGTAATAGTTTAGCAAAATTGGGTCAACTAGATGAGGCGATCGCCACTTACCGCCGTGCAATTGAGTTGAACCCTGATGGGGATGTGATTCATTATGCCTTGGCAAATACACTGCAACAGCGAACTCAGTCGGATTTAGCAGAAGCAATCGCCTCGTACCGCAAGATTAGAGAACTCAATCCAGACAACGTGGAAGCTTATCACAATCTTTTGCAGTTTCAACCCGATAACTGGGAAGTCTGGTTGCAGTTAGGAAATACTTTGGTACAACAGGGAAAACTAGAGGAAGCGATCGCGGCTTATCGTTGTGAGATCGAACATAATCCCCAGAATCAGAGCGCCTACTACGGCTTAGAAGAGAATCTAGCCAAATTGGGACAACTGGAACAGGCGATCGCGGCTTACCGTCAAGCGATTGAACTGGGTCAACAGGAAAAGCAGAAAGCCTCAACTTTAGAGGCTACCGAAGACCGAGAAGAAAGCATCAAACGTTATCGACACGCGATCGAGGACAATCCCGATAACATCTCAGTATACTACAAACTCCTAGAGTTAGAACCTGGGAACCAAGAAATTTTGTTACAGTTAGCCCAGGCTTTAGTAAGACAGGAACAGATGGAGGAAGCGATCGCACTCTATCGTCGCCTAGTGGAACTATCACCCTGTGAGCAATATTACCAGCAGTTAGGGGAACTTCTAGGGAAATTGAGTAACTGGGATGACGCGATCTCCTGTTATCAGAATGCCTTAGAACTCAACCCTAAATCCTTCGAGTTTAACTATCAATTAGGGGAAGCCATATATCAGAGGATTATGGAGAATCCAGAATCTTTCTTAGCTGAGTCTAATATTATAGATCAGTTTGCCAATAAAAAAGAATACCAAGTCAATGAGCAAGAAATCCCAGAATTATGGTTTATCAATGACGAACAATTTTTACAAGAAACAAACCATCTTGATGATGAAGCCTATACAATAGAACTTTTCAAAGTCTATAAAAGATACTTAGTATCCGAGTGGGAAAAACAAGCTTGCATGAATTGGCTTCGCCAACCAGATAGTAGTAGAGAATTAGGGATTAAATACTGGCGTACATTGCCTGACTTTCAAGAACTTATTAGAAACTCAGCGGTGGCCGTCGGTCTGCAAGCCACCCTTCCTTATTATCATAAGACTATCGAACTTAACCCTAGCCATACACAATCTTTTTCTCGTTTAGGCGAAATTCTGACTCGACAAGGTAAAGTAAAAAAAGCTCGGCAAGTTTACTATAATTTAAGCATTTTATTGGCAGAAAATGGAAAACTAAATGAAGCGGTTTCCTACTTCCTAAAAGCACCCCAACAGCCTTCTAGTGAAGCTAATATTTATGAAAAGATTTGGAAAGGATTAAATGAATTAGCTCCCCTCAATCTAGTTTGCCTTGATGATTTACTAGAAACCCAACCAATAATAACCTATGCCTACTTTAGCAGGTGTAGCCAATATACCATTATTAATTTGCGTGCTTTAACAGAAAAAGATAAGGCTTTTATAAAAGAGGTGGGTTTGTCCCTGGCTAATTTGGAATTAATTAGACAAGACAACCTCAGTTTAGAAGAAATATATATCAATGCCTTTGACCCAAATCATTCAACTCATTTGACTCAGAAGGTTAGAAAAAATAATAATTATATAGCACAGGAGTTTTTAAACAATCCCAACTATTTTCAGCAAAGTCTAGTAGAAACAGGCTATCTTTATTCAATCTGCCCTTTCACCGCCAAAATTCTTAGGTCAAATCAATCATTTTACGATCCTGCTTGGCTACCAATGATCGGCTATCGCTTTGTGGGCAAGGAAGTATTCTATTTGTTTTTAGGTCATTATTGGAGCGGCAAAAAAATGCTTTATATACCAAAACTAGAAATTGTTATTAGTTTTTTCGATCCAGATGATGGTCATCAGCATATCAATATAAAGGAAATACTGGATCGTTTAAAGAGCAACACAGTGAGTCATTGGAATCAAGTAAGAGATTACCTGTTTAATACCAATAAAAAAGTAGTGCTTATCTTAGGTACACTTAGCAATATTGGTCACTATGTGTGGAATGAACTCACGGGAATTAATTTTCTATATGAGAATGACCTATTAAAGCATACAGATGGAATATTAGCTGAACAACATGAATTTTTTAATATTGAAAATATTTTTCCTGAACTCGAGGGGAAAGTGGTCAGATTTAATGATAAGCTTAGTAGCTTTAAGTGGATTATAGAAAATAATTATTGTGCCGTGAGAGTAACAGGCTTTGAAATCACGGAGAAATTAGCAGAACGTATCTACAAGGCTTCTGGGAAAAGGTGTTCTTCAGCCTTTTTGCAAGAAGTAGAGAATGGGAAAAAGCACTTCCCCCTTCTGTGGATAGGAATGCGTACCCATTGCCGAGTATGGGTATCTCAAGTAGAGGGAATAGCCAATATCATCAAAAGTTTACACTTGGATTTTCCAAATTTAGCAGTAGTGTTTGATGGTTACTCTCGCACTGAAAGAGAGGAGACTGGTGTTGAGGGCCTAATTGAAAGGGAAAAAGTTAACCTAGATAAGATATTAGCGCTTATCCCTGATTCTGTAAAAACCTATAGTATTATAGGCTCTATGACTTATGAAAAAGTTATTTGGGCCAATGCGATCGACCTATACATATCAACACCCGGTTCAACTACGACTTTTGTGCTATGGATTGCTAACAAGAGGGGTGTAGTTCATGCCAACAGTGTATGTTATGAGTCTTGGGTCATCGAACAATTGCAATCTAGGGAAAATGTAGTCATGCCTGTTTATATTCCTTTGGAATCAATAGTCGAAGATTCCCCTATTGGACTTATAAATAATTATGATTTTGATTGGCGTTTGCTTGACACAGAAGTCAGGAAACTATTAAATAATTTAGAACAGGTCAAAACGTCAACCTAAGTTTTTTCAAACGTAGAAAGCCCGTTGTTGTAGACGAACCTGAAAAATACAGCGTACGTAAAATTATCGAAGTAAGTTACAATGAACCAACCAACGACTGTCTCTAAATTGAACCAAGGTAAGCAATTGGTGGAAGAGGGAAAATTGGAAGAGGCGATCGCCACCTACCGCCACTCCATTGACTTAAATCCCGATGATTTCTGGGCCCATCATTATTTAGGTGAAGCCTATGCCCAACAGGAGCAATGGGGAGAATCTGTTACAGCATTCCGTCGGGCTATCGAACTCAAACCTGATTTTTCTTGGAGTTACCACCATTTAGGAGAATCCCTCGCACAACAGCAACAATGGTACGATGCCTCCTTAGCTTTCCACAAGGCAATTGAACTGAACCTAGAACATTTTGGAAGTTATGTAGGCTTAGGAAAAAGTTTAGCGCCCTTGGGTCAGCTCGATGAAGCGATCGCAGCTTATCGCCAAGCCATTAAACTCAACCCGGATGCTGATTGGATTGATAACATTCTAGCAGAACTCCTACAACAGCGAATTCAACGAGACAAAGCAGAAGCGATCGCCATCTATTGCCAAGCTATTAAACTAAACCCAGAAAACAGTCAAAATTACTATAACCTTCTCGATCTGCAACCAGATAACTTTCAAGTTGGCTTGCAGTTAGCAAAAATTTTAGTCAAACAAGATCGCACTGATCGAGCCCTAGTTGTCTACCGTCGCGCCTTGGCTTTTTCCCCAAACAATTTGGAGTCTTACCAGGAATTAGGGGAATTTCAGTCCCTATTAGGTCAATGGGATGATGCGATTGCCACCTACCGCCGAGCCGTCGAACTCAACCCCTCTTCCGATTGGTTAAATTATCAACTAGGGGAAGTAATTTTTCAACGGGTGATGCAGCACCCAGAATCCTTCTTTGTTGATTACAAAATAGGGGAATTACCCAATAAAAAAGCATACCAAGTTAGTGATAAAGAACTGCCAGAACTTTGCTTTATTGATGATGAACAATTTTTACAAGCGACCCACCATCTTGATGATGAAGCCTATGCAGTAGAGGTCTTCAGGGTTTATAAACGATATTCTGTACCAGAGTGGGAAAAACAAGCCTGTGTGAATTGGCTACGGCTGCCAGAAACTAGTCGTGAGCTTGGCATTAAGTATTGGCGGAGCTTACCCGAATTTCAGGTTTTATTAAAAAAAGCTATCACATCAGTCTGTTTAAACCAAGCCCTGCTCCATTACTATCGAGCGATTGAACTAAACCGCCATCATGTTGCATCTTACTATCGAGTAGGGGACATCCTCACTCACCAAGAAAAATTCAATGAAGCTTGTGAACTTTACTACAAACTCGCTATTCTATTAGGGGAACAAGGGAAACTAAGTGAAGCCTTAGCCTGTTTCCAAAAAGCCCCTCAGCGCCCCCCCACTGAGGCAGAGATTTACGAAACTATTTGGGAGGGATTGAATGAGTTAGCCCCCCTCGATTTAGACAACCCCTATTATCCAAAAGAAATCCATACAGTAGAAGCTTTAGGCTACTTCAATAACACTGCCAAATATACAGTCATTGGTTTGGAATCCTTAAGTGAAACAGACCAAGTTGTGCTGGAAGAGGCAGGATTGTCTCTAGCTAATTTAGAATTAATGAGGCGAGATCTCCTGGCTTTGGAGGAAATTTATGTCAATAGTTTTGGAGCGACTTCATCGCTTCAGTTAGCAAAAAAAGAAAGTCGTACATTAGGATTGCATTATTATAACTGGTCACAGGGGATGTACTTACAGCAAAGTCTCGTAGAAACTGGCTATATGTACACAGTTTGTCCCTTCACGGGTAAAGTGCTTAGATCCAATCAATCCTTCGTAATTGACACCTTATTCAATTATTATCGATTTGTGGGGCAAGAAGTCTTTTACTATTTAGTGGGCGATTGGTTTGGAAGTAGAATTTGTTTGTATTTTCCGAAGCGAGAGTTAATCATTCCCTTCTATTCATATCCTCATTTTAGCTTTGGTTTAAGTATCAACCGACTTAAAACTTATGTAGTGACTTATTGGCAACAAGTTAAAGCTTATCTGTCTAATAATCAGCCCAAAAAATTAGTAGCTGTTCAGGCATCCATGCCTAATTTGGGACACTATATTTGGAATGATTTAGCCGGAATTTACCATATTGTTGAAAACGGGATTTTACATCCTATAACCAAGTTCATTATTGGCCCTTATGAATTTATGAATGTAGACGTAGTTTTTCCTGAAATAGAAACTGATAAAATTATCAGAGGTTTGGACGCTTGGCAGGTTTTTAGCTACCTATTGGAGAATAATTACTGTGGAGTTAGACTCGTTGATATGTATATCAAAGAGAAGCTATCCCAAAGGCTTTATCAAACTTCTCTCACTAAATGTTCCCAAGAATTTTTGCAAAAAGTAGAAGCATCTAAACAACATTCACCTCTCCTATTAGTTACCTTGCGAAGTAAGCGTGCCTGGGTATCTCAAGTTGAAGGACTTGCCAATGTTCTCAATCTACTTTATGCAGATTTTCCAAATTTAGGAGTTATATTTGATGGATGGTCTCGGACAGAAAGAGAAGATCCAGAAGCCGAGTCTGTCATTGCTGCTGAAAAGGATATGATGCAACAAATTATCACCCGCTTATCGGGGGATATTAAAACCTATAGTTTGATTGGTGCGACCACCTATGAAACCTTAGTTTGGAGTAATGCGATCGATTTTTACATCACACCGATGGCAACTTCACTAACTTTTGTGGTATGGACGGCTCATAAACCTGGTGTCACTTATGGGAATACTGCCTTTTACGGTGAAAATGTAGAGTTTAACTACTCATATAGAACAGCCGAAAACTCTATTATGCCTGTTTTCGTGCCTAAACAATTTATAGTGGATGGGAACAATCCCGATCCTTTCTCACGCAGTTATGAGTGCGATTGGAAAGCCATTTACAATGAAATTTTTCAACTCTTGAAAGATTGGCAGAAGGACTCGGCTATCTCAATTGAATCTGCTTAAAATTGCCGAATCTTCTACAACACGCCCTAAATTATAGTTGATGGTTTATCGGAGATGAGCCTTGCAACTTATTAAATTTAAGGTCGTCGTGGTTACTTGATTCAAATTCACTGCTGCTATCAAACACTAGATATATAGCGCGTCTCAATGAGTTGTGTAATTTTTGTACGGGCAATCCGCCCGTGGTTGGCCTGTCAGCACTAGGGTGGTCACGGGGGCACAACCCCTACATATTTGCCCAAATAAATCATTTAGGTTTGCTATAATACAATAGGTGAAGCTACTGCTCTACTGCCAATTATTTCTGAGACTACAACAACAAGGAAAACTAAGATGACGACGGAAGGAAGCTTGGCAAAACTAAATCAATGTAAGACAGCGTCAGAAGTTTATCAAGAGTTACAGGAAGTTGTAGCCAAACTAGGCGATTTGGTAGGTCAGATATCTCCTCATAAGCATAATGATTTGCTGAAATACTTTGAAAATAATCCAGGAAATTTAATCCATAAATGGATGCACTACTTTGAAATTTACGACCGTCACTTTTCTCGTTTTAGAAACAAGGATGTTCACATTGTTGAAATTGGAGTTTTCCAGGGTGGTAGTTTGCAAATGTGGAGAGATTACTTTGGAGCAAGCGCAACAATATATGGGGTTGATATAAATAATGAATGTAAAAAATTTGAAGATGAAACCATTAAAATACTTATAGGGGATCAAGGAGATAAGTCATTCCTTAAGACTTTGAAGGAGCAATGTCCAAGAATAGATATTTTGATCGATGATGGTAGTCATCTGATGGAACATCTAAAAACTACATTTGAAGAGTTATTTCCACATATATCTGAAAATGGGGTTTATTTAGCCGAAGACTTACACACTTGTTACTGGTCTGAATTTGGAGGTGGGTATAAAAATTCAAACAGTTTTATAGAATACACTAAAAATTTGATCGACCAGCTAAATGTGTATCATAGTAAGGAACCCGAAAGTTTTCGAGTTTCTGATTTTACTCGTTCTGCTCACTCAATTCATTATTATGATAGCGTAGTAGTTATTGAAAAACGAAGGGTTGAGCCCCCTTATCACAAGAAGACTGGTGTGCCCTCACTGAACATTTAGTAGATAAAGTGGGGTTACATTATTAATTACATGACTACACGCTAATAATTTAGTTTTCAATGGTGAGCTACTAAATTGCAATTAACTTACACTTTCTTGGTTTCCTTCAGGTAAGTAAGAGCCTTAGTAACCCCACATAAACTCCAGCTGAGGGTTTGGTGTAGGTAATCGCACCTCATTCCACACTTTAACGGTCGCTTAGCAGCTTGGTTGAATTCAGATGTCATAACAGGTACTATTGTACCTGTCTGAAGTCCAAATACTTCAGCCACCTTTAAAGCAAATTGATAGCGGTTCATACAATCCGAACCCGTTGTATGGAACAATCCTTTTGCACCCGCTTCAACCAAGCGACAACTCGCTTCCGCAATATCAGTCGCCAAAGTGGGCGAGCCAATCTGATCTTGCGGAACCCGAATTATTTGATTATTTTTTAACGTAGAAATCAAGCGAAGCACAAAATTTTTCCCTTGCTCCTCTTTACCATAAACCCATGCAATGCGACAAATTAAATAATTTTCTAATAACTCAGAAATCTTCTGTTCTACTTCCAGCTTTTGTCGCCCATAGACACAAATAGGATCTGGTTTATCGGTTTCTTGATAAGGGCCATTTTCCCCATTAAACACATAATCCGATGAATAAAAGACTAACTTGGCGCCCACCTCATGTGTAGCTTGAGCTACATTCAAACAACCCACCACATTAATTTGATAAGTTTCGTCTGGGTTTTGTTCACAATAATCCACATTTGAGCAAAATGCAGGGAGAAAAACAACTTCCGGTTGAGATTCAGTAATCAACGATCGCACACCCCCCGCATCCGTAATTTTAAAAGGAATCAAACCAGGTTGGGCAAAATTATGATAAGTTCCCATAACATTCCACCCCCGTTGCTGGCAGGTTTGCAAAAGATGAGAACCCACCAATCCCGACGCACCAATTACTAAAACTTTCATACTTCCTTCCCTATTTGCACCACTTCTAAACTATTTTTTTTCAAAACAGCAATTGTACCAGTAAACCCAATTTCTGTCTTAAGTTGGTTAACAATTTCATCAGTAAACCTAGTCGCTATTACCATTATTGCATCTACAGGATCAGTTTTTAAGCGACTGGGTTCTACGATAGGCAAATGAGAAACAGGAGTAAAACGATTTTGTTTATGGGGTGAAGAATCAACTATATAAACAATACCTTGAAACTGCGCCAAAGATAATAATGTCACGCCATTGGTACTCGCTCCCCAAATAGCAACCCGCTTTCCCTTGGAGGAGTAATTTTTAATAAAAGTTAACATTTCCCCCATGAGAAAATTAACGCCCATTCGCAAATCAGCCAGCCTTTCTTTTTCTTGTTTCTGCACTATCGCGACAATATGCTCTCCGCCCCAGTCCCGTTGAATATCCAGAACATTAAACCCATTTTTTTCTAGGGCAAACCGGAGAGTTTTTACAGAAAAATAAGACAAATGATCTGTGATAAAATCATAAATCCTTTGATTTTCTAAAGTTTGTTCAAAACTGGGAACCTCTATTAAACCTACACCATCCCCAGTTAAATTTTCATAAACACCTTGAAGAAAATCATTCGGATCGGGAGCGTGTTCCAAAACGTGCATTGTGACAAACGCATCAAAGGGATAACCTTCAATTTGGACATTTTTCCCCATATATCCCTCTTGAATTTTTAAGCCATGCTCGCGCCCCAATTCGGTTGCTCTCTCTGATGGTTCAATCCCAAAAGGAATTGCACCTGCTTCCGCTAATGACTCCATAAAATGACCATCACCACAGCCTACTTCAAGGATATTTTTATCTCTTAAATTAAACCGCTCGACTAACTCATAAGCTTGTCGCTTCCTGTGAGATAACATCCCAGGAGAACTTGCATGAGCGGAACCTACTTGATCGGCATATACTAAAGATTCTGCTGCTATTTGAACCAGACCACAATTATCACACTCATAAACTTCTAAATCAACACCAAAATCGGCATCCAGTTGATCGTATTTAGGTAATACATGACCGCCTCTAGGGATATTTTCTAACTTGATATTGGGTTGGGTTGATAAAGCAAATTGACAAAGACGACAAATTCTATTTTTCATTTTAATTCGGATTGAGGCTATCTTTAAACAAAAGGTGAAACAAAATCCTTGAAACTTTGTCCTTGAGAATCTTTGGAGGAAGTAAAAGGACGATCGATTGACCATTGGATTGCTAAAGTTTCATCATTCCATCTCAAACTTCCTTCGGACTCAGGATGATAAACTTCATCGACTTTATACAGCACTAAAGCCGTCTCTGTTAATGCACAAAAACCATGAGCAAAGCCTTTAGGAATATAAACTACTTTATAATTATCTTCAGATAGTTCAATAGAATCCCATTGACCGTAAGTGCTGGAATTTTTTCTTAAATCTACAAAAACATCCAGAATTTTTCCCGCAACTACTCGGACTAATTTTGTTTCAGCATGAGGCGGTTTTTGGAAGTGAAGACCCCGAATCACACCCTTTTTTGAGAATGACTGATTTTCTTGCAACCAAGCTGTCGTTAAGCCCTGTTCGCTGAAACTGGCTTCATCATAGGCTCGCATAAAGTATCCGCGATCGTCTTGTCTGGGAGCTAAAGTAATTTGATAAGTCCCTTTGAGTTTGAGTGGTTTAATTTCCATCACTATCCTTTCCTAGTCAGTACAAATGTCTGTTCGGGCATCAAGAAACACTCTACCATTGAATCGTCTCCTTCAGGCTCTCATCCAGATATTCACATTCCCAATTCAGTATCTTTCGGCGGAGAAAGCCCCCCGAAAGATACTGAATTAATTTAGCAGCACTATAGCAACTAAAAGAAAAAGAATTAGAACGCGAGTCACAGAAATTCTCAATCACACGCTAATAACACAGGGATTTTCATTCATAAAAAATTGTTCGTACCACTCGATTGTTTCTTTCAACCCTTCTTCTAGAGGATACTTAGACTCCCAACCGAGCATTTTTCGCGCCTTATCTGCCGATAGATACTGATGTTTGATTTCATTATTAGCCCGATTCAATACGACAGGCTCCAAATGACTTTTACCCATCAATTTCAAAACACGATCTACCATGCTCCGCACAGAAATTTGCAACTCGTTGCTGAAATTAAACGCCTCTCCCAAAACTTCTTTCCTGTCCATTTGCTCTGCCAAATGCAGATAAGCTAAAGCCCCATCCTTCGCATAAAAATAGTCCCGGATAAAAGTGCCATCACTGCGGATGACTACTGGCTTGTCTCGTAATGCCGATCGAATTGTACACGGAACGATGCGATTAAAATTCAAGTCTCCCCCGCCGTAAAAGTTGCCGCAGCGCGTAATGCACACGGGCAAACCGTAACTGACGTAGTAAGCCCGACTGATTAAATCAGCACAGCTTTTAGAAACATCGTAAGGGTGTTCCCCTTGCAGCGGAGTTGTTTCGCTGTAAGGCAACACTAGCTGGTCTCCATAAGCTTTATCGCTGGATGCTATGACAATTCGACTCACACCTCCAACCCGGCGACAAGCTTCTAAGATATTCCAAGTGCCTTTAATATTCGTTTCAAAAGTTGCCAGGGGTTCTCTATTTGCAACTCCCACAATTGTCTGAGCTGCTAAATGAAACACCGTATCTACTTCATACTCATTAATCGTTCGTTCTACCGTTGGCAAATCTTCGACACAACCGCGAACGATATTAATTTGCCGATACCACTCTCCAGCATAAAGTCGGGATTGGGGTACCAAGTCACGGACTAATCCCGTTACCAACGCTCCTCTTTCCAGCAACTCAGCCACTAGCCAGTTACCCAAAAGGCCAGTGCAACCTGTCACCAATACCGATCGATCGCGCCAAAATTCACTCATTCCCACACCCTCCAAGGAGCCTCTCCATTATCCCAAAGTTCATTCAAATATTTATACTCGCGGTAAGTATCCATCGCAAAGAAGAAACCTTCGTGGCGGTACGCCATCAATTGTCCCTGGGCCGCTAACCGCTCTAGTGGATCTCGCTCTAAAAAACAATCATCCCCGCTCAAATCCTCAAATATGCTGCGGTGAAGTACCAAAAATCCCGCACTAGCCCAGCCATCTATTTGAGGTTTTTCGGTAAATTCCAGAACTTTGCCTTGGTTGTCCACATCTAAAATACCATATCTCGATATCGGACGCACTGTACTAACAGTTGCTAGCTTACCATGAGCCTTGTGAAAATCCAACAGCGCCCCAATATCGATATCCGCAACTCCATCACCGTATGTCACCATAAAGGTATCATCAGTAATGTATTTCTCCACACGTTTCACCCGCCCCCCAGTCATAGTGTCCGGACCCGTTTCAGCCAGCGTCACCTTAAAATCTTGCTCTTTATGATCCTCGTGATAAGTAATGCAATTCTGGCGACCCAAGCAAATAGTAAAATCATTATTCATAGCTTCATAATTCAGGAAATACTCCTTAATCATGTTGCCGCGATAGCCCAAACACACAATAAAGTCCAGGAATCCGTAGTGGGCATAGGTCTTCATAATGTGCCAGAGAATAGGACGCCCGCCCACATCAACTAGGGGCTTGGGGCGGAATTCTGTTTCTTCTCGGAGACGTGTCCCCAAACCGCCAGCTAATATAACTACTTGCATTTTTCGTCATCTTTCAAATAGTACACAATCACTTATAATTCAAAACAGGTACATGGCTCAAATAAAAAGCAATCTTTACATTGAGTCAGCCAGAAACCCGGTTTCTACGAAAAGTCTTCGGTTTGACAGCGAGATGTCTCTAAAGAAACCGGGTTTCTCAGGCAAGCGCGAGCAAGTCCTGACTGCTATATTTTTTCTTCAAAACTCCTCACACTTTCTCCATCCTCGCTTCGACCATCATCCGCACCACATCGGGCATCTTATACTTCGCCTCCCATCCCAGCTTTTGCTTCGCCTTACCCGGATTTCCCCTCCCAACTGCAATCTCCGTCGGTCTGTAAAGACTCGCATCGTTTACTAAATGTTCCTGCCAATCCAAACCTGCTGCAACAAACGCTGTTTGCACAAACTCCTCCAAAGGATAACTTACACCCGTTGCAATTACATAATCGTCCGGTTCTTCCTGCTGCAACATCAAATACATCGCCTCCACATATTCCGGCGCCCAACCCCAGTCCCGCTGCACTGAAATATTTCCCAAATGCAGTTTTTCGGAACTACCTGCAGCAATTCGGCAGACAACAGATACAATTTTTTGGGTAACAAACCTCTCGGGCCGCAGCGGCGACTCGTGATTGAACAGAATACCAGAACACGCAAACAAATTGTACGCTTCCCGATAATTCGCTACTTCCCAAAATGCTGTTGCTTTTGCCACGGCGTAAGGACTTCTGGGGCGAAAAGGCGTATTTTCATCGGCTGGACTGCCTCCGGTATCTCCAAAACATTCGCTGGAACTGGCATTGTAAAGTTTAATTTTGCCACCTGTGAAGCGAATTGCTTCTAACAGATTTAATGTGCCTGTGGCAATGCTTTCGAGGGTTTCTACGGGTTGTTCAAAAGACAGGCCGACGGAACTTTGACCTGCTAGATTGTACACTTCGTCGGGCTGAATTTTCGCTAGTACCTGCAAGACGCTGCGAAAATCGTTGAGAGACATGGATTCTAGTTTTACTCTGTCTCGGATGCCCAAACGGATCAGGTTTCGGAAACTGGACATTTGGGCGTCCCTGGAGGTGCCACAAACTTCATAACCTCGATCGAGCAGCAGTTTCGCTAGATAAGCTCCGTCTTGACCTGATACACCACAAATTAACGCTTTTTTCATATCAGATTTTTTTTCAAAATTACACCGTAGCTGTTGCTATTTGTCAAACTTTTTAACTTTTATAGTGGGAATTTTTATTATTTTTAATATTTTGGATTTTCCGATACCTTACCAGAGCAAATTTAAGCGCTTACTCCAAACAAACAACAAATTTATCATCAAGCAGACGCGAAAGCCCGATCGAAGTATGATTGCAAAAAGCTCGATCGATAGCTGGGAGTAGCAGCATACGGATATCGGGCGCAGGACACGGCACTGCCGTGTCCCTAGGATATATCATCTTCTACTCGCCAACTATCAACTGCCAAAAGTCTCTACCGCTCGAAAACAGAAATAACCAGTCAGCTAGAAATCGACTCAAAAGTACCAAATATCACCATTTTTACCTTCGGTCGAATCACTAATGCCTTCTGCCTTCGGGTACTAGGCTTCCCACCTTTGGGCGACCAATTCAGCCAAGTCAACCACCCGCTGACTGTAGCCCCACTCATTGTCGTACCAAGCCAACAGCTTCACCATGTCGCCGTCCATAACTAGCGTCAAGCTGGAATCCAGGATCGAAGAAGCATCGTTTCCGCGATAATCGCAAGAAACAAGAGGCAAATCGTTGTACTCCAAAATCCCCTTCAGCGGGCCTTCGGCTGCTTCTTTGAAAACTTGATTTACCTGCTCGCTAAAAGTCTTTTTCTCTACCTGAGCCACAAAATCAACTACGGACACATTAGGAGTCGGGACGCGCATGGCGATGCCATTTAACTTACCCTTCAATTCTGGAATGACCAAAGCCACAGCTTGGGCCGCTCCGGTAGAAGTCGGCACAATATTCATCGCAGCAGCGCGGGCCCGGCGCAAATCTCGGTGGCTGGCATCCAGCAAGCGCTGGTCGCCAGTATAGCTGTGGGTAGTGGTCATCATGCCTTTGATGATGCCAAAATTTTCGTGAAGCACCTTCAGCACGGGAGCTAGACAGTTAGTGGTACAGCTAGCATTGCTGATCACCGTGTAGTCACTGTGCTTGTAGTTGTGGTGGTTGACTCCCATCACGTAAGTGCCGACCTCAGGTCCCTTGCCGGGAGCTGTAATCAGCACCTTTTTAGCGCCGGCCGTGATATGCTTAGATGCACCAGCTTGGTCAACGAAGACGCCGGTTGCTTCAATAATCAGATCAATACCCCAATCTTTCCAAGGCAGGTTGAGCGGATTGCGATCGCTCACGCATTTAACTGTCTTGCCGTTGAGAATAATCGAATTTTCATCCGTACTGATGTCCACATCCTTCAACGTTCCCATCATGGAATCGTATCTCAGCAAGTGGGCATTTGTTTTGGGATCGGAAGTGTCATTAATAGCTACCAGTTCGAGCTGGCTATCTTTTCTGCCCAGCCAGCAGCGTGCAAAACTGCGGCCGATACGCCCAAAACCATTGATCGCGACTCTAATCACCTTGTACCTCCTAACGATAGCAGCCCCTAGCGAGCGGCTTAAATTTTGGAAAAATTTAAGAATTGACTTATGAGAGAAGATCATATCGCAAAGGTCGATCCTTTCTAACTTTTTGTGTTTATCAAAAAAGCTGGAACTTTTGCAAGAAGGCAGAAATCGCAAGCCAGAAGGCATTTGTCTTTGGGCGGCTGGTTACTGGTAAAGCTGATGGGCCGCAATATAAGCCCGGACAACTTCCGGGACTAAGTAGCGCAGGTCGATCCTTTCGGCACAGCAGCGGCGGATGTGGCTCGACGAAATCTCGATCGCAGGCATGGACAGAACCTCCCAGCGAATTTCCACGTCCAAAAGAGCCATTTGTTCGGCAACTCGGAAGCCAACAGCATTTGCCTGAACCTGCATCCTGTCCCCCCCGGAATCGAGGGGCTTTCCACCCGGAGAATCTCCCCACTCGGACACTCCCCCAATCTCCACGGTTTCTCCTGTTTCCCCATCTCCCTGACTCGGACGCGGGGCGACCAACCAGTCGCACAACCCGCCAATTTCGCTGCACCGGTGCCATTTGGGGAGAGTAAGCAGTGCGTCGCTACCAATAATCCAGTACCAGCGCGAGCCTGGATACAATTTTTGCAAATACAGCAGGGTTTCGATCGCAAAGGAACTGCCTCTGGGATTTGCCTCCGGCGGCGAAAGTAGGAAGTCTGGGCGATCGGCGATCGCCAGAGCGAGCATTTCCCGCCGCTGCTCGAAACTTGCCAAATCCGGGCGCCCTTTGTGAGGAGGAGAGCGATCTGGTACCCAAATGACTCGATCGAGACCAAATTGACTTGCAGCCGTCTCTGCCACCAACACATGACCCCAGTGAACCGGGTCAAAAGTCCCCCCCAAAATCGCTATTTTCCGCATATTTCCCAAAAATCAGGATTAATACAGACATGGCGTAAATTTTATGTTTTTACGCTTGTGAGCAAACCTGACGGTCAACCGAGTACCGTTAGACCGCAGGCTTGTTTTTCCCTCAAGGTAAGGGCTTTTTTGAGTGACGTAGAACCACCGCCACTTTCTTCATTACTGTTTCAACGTGTCAGAAAGTACATTGAAAATCAGCATTCTCCCGAAATATACTTTGCCCGATCGCCAACAAAGAGGACAGCCACGCCTTCGATCGAGAGGCGTGGATTCGGGGTACGGAGGCTTATAAGGCCTCCTTTAACCGAAAGCAGCCTGGGTACAAGCCCCCGGATTCATTGGTGGAGCCAGAAAAAAGCTCCGAATCCCGATCGCGATCCCCCGGATTTATCTGTGGGGTCGCTTTCTTCAATTCTGTAATCGAAAATCGAAAATCGAAAATCGAAAATCGATTGACTCCCCTCTAAATAAACGCCTGGGACGAACCGGCTGATAGTTAACCATAAGCTCGTTTATTATAAAACCCTCGCTTCACATCGGGGACAAACTCCTGGACGACCCTAGTTTTGACGATCGTCCTGGACGCTGAAACCAGGTTTTTTAACCCCCTTACTTCGTTCTAACCTTCAATCCGAGTTAAAAAACCGATTTCCGAGTGTCGGAGTGCGTCTAGGACTGGATGATTAACCTTGCCAATATTAATCCCAACTTGTTTTGAGTGCGCCAGCGACCGCCTGAGCATTCGTTTGTTGGCGGGCGAAAAAGTTTTGACCGTAGATATACTTAGCGCAGTGGTAAAAATTTTAAGAGTTCCCAAGAGCATCCATCGGCTTCTCAATCCAACCAACGATCTGGTCTGCTCAATGGCTTTTCGACTAACTGCATAACTTGTATATATACAATCCCCTAAAAATATATACTCTAGCGGAGATCGCGTCAATCTCTGACTGGGGCGAGAAAATGACCGTAAAAGTAGATTTATGACTATAAAATGAGCGAAATTTTGTCATACGTGGTAGTGTTTGTAAATCCTTATGGGTTTTCCCTCAATCTTGGTACAAAAGTTGTGGGGATTTTGCTGCGGTATCCCAGCACAGCAGGCGGATAGAAATAGAAAGAATGCAGGAGTATGCAACCACCCAAAATTAGTCTATTGGCCCAGACCCCAGACCCCGTTTTCTGTTACCTGCAATTTTCTAGCTGTGACTGTTCCGGAAAACTACTCGGTACTAAGTCATATAGGATACAAGAGAAACATCTCTACAAGTCCCGCAAATCAAGGGACGCGCAGAGAATTTTGTACAAAATCTCTAGCGAACTGTATCCTGAAAAAACAATTCTTGATATGATATCGCGTGTTATTGGCGTGGTGTGGTGTGTGAGGAGCGAAGATGCCG
>Ga0164304_10000073_pt1 | contig 21868 bp, 13 predicted proteins | sample Whisoiple_217_MG_FD_110216 | JGI IMG/M metagenome (GOLD analysis project Ga0164304, IMG submission 110216) | Soil microbial communities amended with pyrogenic organic matter from upstate New York, USA - Whitman soil sample_217_MG | ecosystem: Environmental > Terrestrial > Soil > Agricultural...
CGGCACGAGGCGGACGCGGACCTTCAGCTTGCCGCCGGTCTGCGGCAGCTTGACGGTCAGCTTCTTCGAATCGAAGTTGCGGTGCTCCTTGCCGTTGATCCACACCTGGCCGATGCGGACGCTGCCTTCGGCGAGGGTGACGGGGAGGACGATGTCGCGGACGCGGCGCCCATCGGCCAGGGAAATGAGGACGAGGTGAGCACCCCGGCTACCCTGGGGTAGCTGGTAGCGCAGGTCAGCCGCTGCGCCGGCCGATGCGGGGTTGGGCCAGGGTTGGCTCAGCACCGTTTCGGGGGCGTGGCTGGCGGCCGTGGCCAGCAGGCGCTGCGAAGCATCGAAGCGCACGGTAACGTAGGCGGAATCAGTTGTGCCCGTTTCGTACACGGCGTAGCGGATGATGGTGATGCCGGCCAGGCCGTTGGGCGTGTAGTCCAGTATCGTGTTGGTGTCGGTGGCGCCATCCGCGAGGATAATAGGAGCGGGGGAGGTGCCAACATTCGGCGGGTAGCAGTTTGGGCCGAAGCAGAAGTTGTTTTCGGTGCCGGGCACTTCCTGCAGTATTTGGCGCTGCAGGCCCAGGCGAATAGTACGGCCGGAGTTGTTCGTGATGTTGAACGTAGCCTGCAGGGGCGTGAGCTGGTCGTAGCCGCCGTACACGGTGATGAGGGAGCCGCTGCTCAGGGTGACGCCCTGCAGCTGGCCGGCCACGGCAGTAGCAGCAAAGCCGCAAATAAGTGAGGCAGCGAGTAAGATTTTTTTCATGGTATTGGAGGTGGGAAAGGGGATAAGGAATAACCCTGGGAAGTTCCTGGGGTGGGAGGGTTTACGAGCAAAGCTACAACTTGGCGACGATATGAGAATCAGGAATTAGCATTTCGGAAATTAGCCCTATTTTTAGAGCCAAAGAGTGTAAGCCAGCTGGATATCCAGCTGTTCCCTTTCATTTTACCACCCACCTATTTCCCTTTCATTACGCATGAAAAAACTTTTCCTCCTGATGGGGTGTGCCCTGGGCTGGCTGGCCAGCCAACCGGCCGCGGCTCAGTACTACTCCACTTCCTTCCCCAATGCCGGACGCAATCCGGGTGGGCTGAACAATGACCTGGAAGAGTCGAACCAGCCCGGCTGGTCCCGGATACTGTTTGGCTTGAACAGCATGGCGACTACGCCGATTTGGACGCCCGACCAGGCGCTGCCTTTTGCCTTTGACTTTGCAGGGCAGCCGGTTACTAACTATAAGGTGTCGTCGAGTGGCGTGCTCACCTTTGACGTAACGGCTACTGCGGTGCCCAACGGAACCAACACGACGCTGCCGTCGGCGCAGATACCGGACAAATCGGTGTGCGTGTGGGGCCTCGGCGCCCGCTCAGGGGACTATATCTACACCAAAACTTTCGGCACCGCTCCCAACCGCCAGCACTGGATACAGTTTAACAGCTACAGCGAGCCAGGCAACAGCAACGTCCTGTATACCAACTGGGCCATTGTGCTGGAAGAAGGCAGCAACAAGATATACGTCGTTGACCAGCACACGGGCTACAACAACACAGCCCCAGCCCTCACCCTGACGGTGGGCGTGCAGGTGAATGCCACCACGGCCGAGCAGCTGCTGGCTTCGCCCAACGTGAATACCACTACCACTTTCACTGACGACAGTACCCCGGTTGATAACACCTACTACAGCTTCACGCCCGGCCAGCGCCCAGCCTACGACGTGGCGCTGCGCGCGCTGAACATCCCCGCCGTAGCCTCGCGCCAGAACCCGATTCCGGTAGCTGGCACGCTGGAAAACCTGGGCGCTCAAACGCTGAATAGCTACACGGTAAACTACCAGGTAAACAATGGCGCAGTAGTTACGGGCAACGTAACCGGCGCTAACGTAGCCACCCTGGCCAGTGCGCCGGTTACGCACCCCAACCCCTGGCAACCCGCCACCAATGGTCGCTACGCCTTGAAGGTGTGGCTGTCGAACCCCAACGGCCAGCCGGATTTTGACCATTCGAATGACACCCTGCGCACCACGGTAATGGTAGGCGACTCTACGATGCGCCGCCTGGTGGTGGAAGAGTGCTTCACCAGCAGCACCTGCCCGCCCTGCCTGCCCGGCAACCAGCGGATTGAGTCGGTAAACAGCGCTGCCCCGGGCAAGCAGGTAGTTATCAAGTACCAGCAGAACTTCCCGGCCCCGGGCAATGACCCGTACTACACCCAGGAGGCCGGGCTGCGTCGCCAGTACTACGGCATCAATGCCATTCCGTACATGATGCTCGACGGCGGCTGGAAAGACAATTCCAACTCGTTTACCACGGCCATTCTGAACTCCTTCCAGAGCAAGCCGGCCGTGATGCGCATCAAAGGCGACTACACCCTCTCGCGCGGCACCACGGTAAACGCGTCCGCTACCATCCGGCCTTTCTTCGATGTGCCGGCCGGGCGCTTTGTGGCGCACATGGCCATCACCGAGCGCCGCACCATGCTGAATCAGCGCACCAACGGCGAAACCCTGTTTTTCCAGGTGATGAAGAAGATGCTGCCCAACCAGAACGGTACCCCGGTGCCTGCCCTGACTTCGGGTCAGAATTTTGTGCTCAGCCAGTCGTTTAACGTGACTACGCTTCCTATCACGCAGGCCGTGGAGCATTTCGACAGCCTGCGCGTGGTAGTGTTTGTGCAAGACCTGGTGACTAAGGAAGTTTACCAGGGCGCGTACATGACCCTGCTGAACCCCACCGGCACCCGCAACGCCCAGAGCGGCACCGCATTTGAGCTGGCGCCGAACCCGACCACCGGCTATACCACCTTGCTGACCACCCTGACCCGCCCCGAAACGGTGCGCGTGGAGGTGCTCGACGTGCTGGGCCGCGTAGTGCTGGAGCGCAAGCAGCTGGCCCTGGGCAGCGGTACCCAGGAAGTGCCGCTCGACCTGAGCCACCAAGCAGCGGGCCTCTACACCGTGCGCCTGGTGACCAACGACGGCGTTCGCACCAGCAAGCTGACCCTGGAATAATGTTTGTACAGTAGCCCATTCTTAAGCCCGGCCAGTTGCCACCCCGGCTGGCCGGGCTTCTTTTTTCTCCTCTTCACCCATCCATGAAAAAGAAATTCTCACTGCTCCTGCTGGGAGGTTTGCTGGCCCTGGCTGCCCCGGCTGCCCGGGCCCAATCGGGCTCCTCGGCCCCGGCGCAAGCTGCTACTCCGAACGACGCCGACCTAAAAACCCGGCGCCTGCCGGCCGTCACGGTACGCACCCTTGATGGCAAGCCGGTAAGCACCGCCGCCCTGCCAGGCGTAGGACAAGGCAAGCCGGTCATCATCAGCTTCTGGGCTACCTGGTGCAAGCCCTGCATTGCCGAGCTGACCAACATCCACGAGCTATTCCCCGACCTCCAGAAGGAAACTGGTGCCCAGCTTATTGCCATCAGCATCGACGATGCCCGTAATGCGGCCAAAGTGGGCCCACTGGCTAAGGGGCGCGGCTGGGAATACCCGGTGTACCTGGACCAGAACCAGGATTTGAAGCGGGCCCTGAACGTGAATAACGTGCCGCACACCTTTCTGCTGAATGGCGCCGGTGAAATTGTATGGCAGCACAATGCCTACAACGAAGGTGACGAAAACCACCTGGTGGAGCTGGTGCGGAAAGTAGCCAACGGCGAAAAAATCAGCCAGTAGCCTACATGTGTATCCATCAAGAATGCCTGCCGGAAGCGTATCTTTCGGCAGGCATTACCTTTTGTAATCGGATGATAAACGTCTACCACAGGTGTTCAAGTGCTCTGGTTTGGGGCACGGGCCTGCTGTTTTTGCCCGCGCTTGGCTACGCTCAGAATGGCGGCCTGAGTGGCGCCCAACTCCACGGCGACTTCCAGACCGACGTGCAAACCTACAAGTCCGACCCCGCCATTGGGGCGCCCGACGTGCCGGAGCGGCTGCGTAGCAACACCTTCGCCAACCTGATTCTGACGGCCGGCAAGTTCACGGCCGGGGCCCGCTACGAAGCCTACCTGCCCCAGCTGCAGGGCTTCGACCCGCGCTACCGGGGCCAGGGCGTGCCTTACCGCTACGCCACCTACGACGCCGGCCGCATTGCCGTGACAGTGGGCAACTTCTACGAGCAGTTTGGCAGCGGCCTTATCTTCCGGGCGTATGAAGAGCGCAACCTCGGCATCGACAACTCCATCGACGGGCTGCGGGTGCGGGCCCAGCCCGTACCGGGCCTGCGCCTGACGGGCATCATCGGCAAGCAGCGCCGCTTCTTCGAGCTGAGCCCGGCCACGGTGCGCGGCATCGACGGCGAGGTAAGCCTCAACGAGCTTATTCCGGCCATGGACTCGGCGGCCACCCGCCTCACCATCGGCGGCAGCTTCATCAGCAAGTACCAGGCCGACGACGACCCGGCCCTAGTGCTGCCCGAAAACGTGGGTGCCGGCGCCGTGCGCGTGGGCCTGAGCAATGGCGGCTTCAACCTGAACGTGGAGTATGCTCGCAAGGCAAATGACCCTTCAGCAACTAACGGCTTCATTTACCGGGCCGGCGAGTCGCTGCTGGCCACAGCCACCTACGCCCGCAACGGGTTTGGCCTGGTAGTAGGAGCGAAGCGCGTGGACAATATGGACCTGCGTACCGACCGCAGCGCCACCGGCAACGTGGCCCTGCTCAACTACCTGCCGGCCCTGACCAAGCAGCACACCTACGCCTTAGCCGCCAGCATTTATCCTTACGCTACCCAGCGACTGGGCGAGATGAGCGGGCAGATTGAGCTGACTTACCACGTGCCCAGTGGCGGCCTGGGTGGCACATACGGCACCGACATCGCCGTCAACTTCTCGGCGGTGAATGCCATCGACAAGAAAGCCAGCGCCGACCTCAACCCCACCAGCACCAGCGGCTACGAGTCGGGCTTCCTGGCCGTGGGCGGGCCGGTGTACTTCCGCGACTTCAACGTGGAGCTGCACCGCCGTTTCAATAAGAAGTGGAAGGCCAATGCCATGTACGCCCATTTCGTGTACAACAAGGACGTTATTGAGGGCCTGGGCCAGGATGCCTACGGCATTATCAGCTCCGACCTCGGCGTGCTGGATGTGGCCTATAAGCTGACGCCCAAGCAAAGCCTGCGCACCGAAGTGCAGGGCCTGTTCACGCAGCGCGACCAGGGTTCCTGGGCCATGCTGCTGCTGGAGTACACGTACTCGCCCCACTTTTTCGTGACGGCTTACGACCAGTACAACTACGGCAACCCGCACGCCGAGCAGCAGATTCACTACGTTACGGGTCAGATTGGCTATATCGGCGGCACCACCCGTGTGGCTTTGGGCTACGGGCGGCAGCGCGCCGGCATCGTGTGCGTGGGCGGCGTGTGCCGCTACGTGCCGGCTTCGAATGGCGCCACCCTCAGCATCACCAGCAGCTTCTAGCCGCTGTTCCACCCGCCGACATTTCTACTTGCCTCACTTTTTTATCCGATGAGCTTCGTTCGTTATTCAGCCTGGTTGCTGCCTGCCCTGCTTGGAGTATCTGCTCTGGGCCTGCTGCCGGCTTGTGATGTCGTCGATAATCCCATTCCGCCCTCGGAAGTCGTCAGCGCCGGCCGCCGCGACACCCTGCAGCTGGACTCGGCCGAGCGGGCGCGGCCAGCAGGTCCGCTGACGCAGAAGGTGCTGCTGGAAGACTTTACCGGCCAGTTTTGCGGCAACTGCCCCGCCGCCGGCATCATGGCCCACACCCTGAAGCAGCAGTACGGCGAGCGGCTAGTTGTGCTCGAAGCCCACGTAACCACCTACTTCGCCGGTCCCAAGGCCGACCCCAAGTACGCCACCGACTTCCGGGTGCCGCAGGTGAGCGACGAGCTGGACAACACCTTTGGACTGAGCAACCTGGGCCTGCCCAAGGGCGCCGTGAACCGCAGCCCTCAAAGCGGCTCGTCGGATGTGGCGCTGGATTTCGGCAACTGGCCCACTGCCGTGGCCGCACAGCTGAGCAGCCCGGCCAGTCAGCAGATACGCCTCACTACGCTCTACACCCCGGCCACGCGGCGGCTGCGGATGAAAATCAACAACCGCTACCTCACAGCTCAGCCAGGCCGCTACCGCCTGGGCATCTACATCACCGAAGACAGCCTGTTGGGCTGGCAGAAAGACTATACCCGCACCCCGCAGGACGTGCCCAACTACCCGCACCGCCACGTGCTGCGTACGGCGCTGAATGGCACCTTCGGTGCTTTGCAGGTGACGGCGCCTACAGCCAATCAAACGTTTGATAACTACCTGACCTACACGCTGCCCGCAGCCTGGGTACCGCGTCACTGCGCCGTCATTGCTTTCATTGCCGATGATGCTACTAAGCGGATTGTACAGGTAGCTGAGGAGCACGTGGTGCACTGATGAAGTAATGAGGTGATGGAGTGATGAGATAAAAAGACGTGTCATTGCGAGGAGGGACGACGAAGCAATCCGTCCTCTCTGTGCGACTAACCAGATAATGTAAAAAGCCCCAACGCCTGAACCGGCATTGGGGCTTTTTTAGGTGTCTGAGTTTACCTTGTGACTGAGTGCTAGAGGACGGATTGCTTCGCTAACGCTCGCAATGACACGGTCTTTGATTCGGTGACTTTCCTAATCAATTCCTGCCGTGCTGTTCTGCACATCTGGCACCGGCAGGGTAGAGGGGTGGGTACCTTCGGGGTTCATCTCGTCGAAAAACTCCTCGAACAGGGCCTGCAGCATGCCGTCTTTGAGGCCAATGTCGGGCACGACCATGTGGTTGACGTTGGCCCATTCCATGGCAGAAAGGTAGATGTGGCCGGCGGGCACGATGACGTCGGCGCGGTCGGGGTTGAGCATGGCCACGTTCACCCGCTCGCTCATGCTCAGACCCGCCAGGCGGTTGAGTACGGTTTCGATGCCGCGACGCGTAATGTGCTTGTCGGGAGCCGCGGGCGTGAGGCTGTAAATCTTGTTGATGTTGCCCCCCGTACCGATGGCGCGGGTGACGTGGAATTTGCGGGCATTTTCGCGCACCCAAGCTTCCATGCGGGCCCATAGCTCGGCCTGGGCCGTGCTGTCCGGGCTGCCGCTTTCTTCCTCCTGCATGCGCCGGATAGAGCCAATCTCGAACGACTGCGCGGCGACCTTGTGGCGGTTGTGGTAGATGTTGAACTCGGTGCTGCCGCCGCCTACGTCGATGTGCAGGTAGTGTTTGTTGTCTTCCAGCACGTGCTCAATCACACGGTTGATGTAGAAGGCCTCGTCCTGCCCATTAATCACCTTGATGTCCATACCCAACTCGCGCTGCACGCGGGCCACCAGCTCAGCCCCGTTGCTGGCCGAGCGCATGGCCGAGGTGGCGCAAATGAGGTAGTGGGCCACCTCGTGCACCTCCATCAACAGGCGCAGGGAATGCAGGAACTTGACGAATTTGTCGGCCTTAGCCGGGGAAATCTGGCCGGTGGCGAATACGTCCTCGCCCAGGCGCATGGGGTAGCGCACGTACTCAACCCGCTTTAAGCGAAAGCGCCCCTCGTAGAGTAACACCGCCGATATCTGGCACCGCACCGCATTCGACCCAATATCAATGGCAGCAAGCTTACGGAGGGGGAAATCCATGCAGAGAGAAGAAGTTAATTCAAGGCCCAAAGATAGAGCTGGCAAGCCGTGCTGCCTTATTCAGACCAGATTGAGGACGTCTATGCCACTCCACGCCTTACTACCGGTCAATATTAAAGCCCAGGCCGAATTGGATTAGCCCGCTGCTGTTGTCGGGCGACAGTTGGTAAGACACGGAGAAAGCCAGGGTTTCGACCACCGGCGCGATGTAGAATCCGGCGCCGTAGCCATCGTGCCAGCCACCTGGCGAATTGCCCTCGTAGTACACGCGGCCCCGGTCGTAGAAGCCGAACACGCCGTAGTAGAAGGGCAGGAAGCCGTTGCGAACCTGGCCCAACGCCAAGCGCAGCTCGGTATTGGCGTAGAGGCTGGCATCGCCCAGGAAGCGGTTACGGTAGTAGCCGCGCAGGTTTTCGCGCAGGCCCAGCGCCGTGAGCTTGTAGAAGGGAATGTCGGCCGAGGGGCCGTAGTTGGCGGCCCCGCCGCCTTTGAGTACCAGCGTGATTGGAATGCCCAGGCGCGCCGTGCCGTAGTACTCAGCAAAGCCCTGGGTGAGGCCGAAGGTGCTTTGAGTGCCGTTGAGCTGCCGGTAGCTGTCGTGCCGCGCTTGCAGGCGCACCCCGCGCCGCGCAAAGCTCTGCCGGTCGCGGAAGTCCAGGTCGAGCAGTGCCTTAATGCCTACCAGTTGCTGGGCGCTGGTGTTGGGGCGAATGATGCTAGAGCCCGGCTCGACGGGAGTGCGCTCGATGGTGCCCAGCAGGCTGTTGTCGGGGAAGCTGGAGGTATAGTCTTCGTAGGCCGGGCCCAGGCGTAGCACGCTGCGCTGCAGGAAGGTGCGCTCCAGGAAGCCGTTCAGCGTGAAGCCGCGGTAGCGGGCGGTGTAGTACTTGTCGTTGTACAGGTCCTGGCTGATTTCCGTGTTGTTGCCGATGCCGAAGAAGTTGTAGAAGGGAAAGTAGTTGCCATAGCTGGCTTCGGCGCCTACATCGACCTTGCCGATGGCGTAGCGGTGCCGGGTGCTGGCCGTGAGCAGCAGCATGCCGTTGCTGCTGCCCTGCAAGTCGAAGGCGTAGATGTTCTTGTAGTCGGGCTTGCGGAAGCCGCGGCGGATAAAGCTGACCCCGGCGCCGGCGCCGAAGCCGTCGTTGCGGTTGTAAAACAGCGACACGCGCGGCATGTAGGAGTTGTAGTCGAAGTCCTCGCGGTTATAGTAGTTGACGTCGGGTCGGTTGGAGGTATGGTTGTCCGACTCCTTGCCTAGCTGAAGCTCCGTGTCCTTGGTGTCGTACACCTTGGTCAGGGTGCGCAGCCCGCTGGCCCGCGACTGGTCCACAATATGGTCTTTGCCCGCCCCGCCGATGACGCGCACCAGAATGCTCTTTTTGGCCTCGCCGTTGATGTGAAACACGTCCTTGCCGTCGAAGCCGTACAGGCAGATTTCGTCGGTTTCGGAAGGCTTAAAGGTGCGGTCGAACAGGGCTGGGCCGTTGGGCGCCTCGCCTTCTTTGCCCTTGTCGAACATCTGCACGCGCACCTCGCCTGAGGGCAGGCGGTTGACTTCAAACACCTCGGCTTTGTTGCTGCCGTGGATGTCGACCAGCCGGGCCAGCTCCAGGTAGTATTCGTCGATGGCCTCCGGCAGCTGCTGAATCCGCGACTTCAGCTTCCGGTTGATGTCCTTGCCAGATAAGCTCTGAATTTCAGTGGGTAATTTGCCGGTGGCTTCGTCGATAACGGCCGGGGTAATTCGCTCCTGCAGGTACTTGGCCGCGGCCTGCCAGTCCTCGCGCGTGAGGCTTTGCAGCAGGAACCGGTCGAGGTCCTGCGCCGGCCAGTTCAGGCTTTTCATGTCCCCAAACTTGTCCTCAAAACCTTCGATGCTGCGCACGGCCCACTCGCGGTTGGCCAGGTAGGTGAGCAGGCCGTTCCACTGCGTGAAGCTCTGGTCCCGGTCGCGGGGAATGGGGCGGTACAGCATGCCGCCGTCGGGCTGCTTTTTACCGGCCCACTTCCAGTTGTCTTCGTGCTTGCCGAAGTCGGCAATGAGCATGTCGAAGGCGCGGGCCCGGGCGAATTCCCGGGCGTCGATGCGGTTGTCGTGGTCTTTGTAAATCTTGCGGAACAGGCCGAAGCTGCGCGTCACCTCCTCGCTGCCGCCGAAGCCGGGCAGGTTGGGCTTGGCGTCGGTGGGCCGGTCTTCGAGGGTGCCCAGCAGGCCGGCGTACTGCTCGCGGTAGGGCCCGAGCTGCTGGTTGTCGGGCAGCCGGAACAGACGTGGCCGGGCGTGCAGAATGTCGGTGTGGTCGAGCAGAGAGCCCGCTACCAGGGCCGAGTAGGGGTGAGCCGTGGCCGTGACGTCGCGCAGAATGTCGGCCGCAATGGACTGGCGCAGCTCGGGCGGCAAAATCTTGGTCACGTCCTTATCTACGGAGCGGAACACGTATTCCGAGCTGTCGGCGGCAATAAGCTTGAGGGCCGTGGTTTGGCGGCCGCCGCCTTTGCCAAAGGGGCGCAAGCCGCCCTTCTCCGTGCTCAGGTCGAGCGTGGGCACTGCCACCGGCTGCGTCCAGGAAGTCCGGTAAATGGGCCCGATGAACAGGCGCTTGCTGAAAGTGCCTTTGTACTGCGGCCCTGGCGCTACGGTAGTGGTAGCCTGAAAAGGCGCATCGGGCTTGGCAGCGGCAGGGGCGGGTGCCGCCGTAGCGCAGTTGGTGATGAAGGCATTGGCGGGAATCTTGGCATCGCCCCCGCCGCAGGCCGAGCGGAACAGTGTGGTCACGAATACCTGCTTGGCCGCACCGCTGCCTTCAAACGTGTAGAAGCTGGCTTTAACGGTTCCGTCAGTAGCGTATTCAAGCTTAGAAAAGCCTTCGGCACTTTCGTTGAACAAAGCCTCACCCTTGGCGCCCACGTGCTGGCGTTCGACCAGGCTGCCGGCTACCAGGTGGTAGTTGCCTTGGAAGGGCGTGAGCTGCAGGCTGTAGTCGTGAGCTGCGGCGTACACCACGCCGGGGTTGCTTTGCAGGGTGTTGAGCAGCTCGCGGCGAAGCTCCTGGTAGCGCGGGTTGGCCAGGTCGCGGGGGCTGCCCACGTTCTGACGGTAGGCCGAGTACACCGTGCCAAGCACTGGGGGTAGCAGGTGGCGCGAGAGCGGCTCGTGCCCGCCATAGACACCGTTGCTGATAACTGGGTGGTGGCCCACCAGCAGCACGTTACGGCCCTTGGTGTCGTCAATAATATCCTGCAGCTGCTCCCGAAACTCCTGCTTGGTCAGGGTCTTGCAATCGGTGTCGGGTGCTTCGGGCCGGTCGTAGGGATGGGTAAACCACGGCGAGTTGATGGCCACCAGGCGCACCTGCGGGGCTACGTCCACCACCTCGGGGCCCGGGCAGCCGTTGGTGGGCAGGAAGGCGTTCTGGCCGGGCAGCTGGGCCTCGATGTATTTCTCGAGCCGGCGCACGGCCTTCAGGCCGCTGGGGCCGGAGTTGGCCCAGTCTTTATCGCCGGGCAGGAAGTAGATGCGGCCCTGCGGCAGCCCTTTCACCAGGTTTATCAGCGCATCGGCGCGGTCCTTCCCGGCCTGGGCCAGGGCGCTGTCGCCTTTGGCCGCCAGCCCGTTGTTCTGCACGATGTCGCCAAGGTGTACGACGGTAAATAAGCCGGTTTGCTGCTCCAGCACCTGGCGCAGCTGCTGCAGCCGGGCAGCCGGTAGCTCAGCCTGGGCGGTGTTGCCAATCAGAAAAACAGTGTGAGCGGGTGTTTGGGCGTGGGCAGTACCAGCCGCAGCAAAGCCCAGCCCAGTGAGCAGGGCGCGTACGTAGCGGAAAGACATAGAGAAAAGGGGATGAGCACTCTTCTACGGTAGTGAGCAGCTTTGAGATTAATCTGCCATTAATCCTATGCCGGTCCAGCTTATCAGGGCCTCTTCAGTTAGGTGCTTTCTCAGCTTGTTTTCGCGGGTTGTGAAATTGTTTACAATCAATCGGTTGCCGAAGTCATGCGTGGCGAACGCAGACCTAGCGCCACGGCGCAAGGCAGGGCTATCCATAGTGCTTCACTCAGCAGTACGCGAATTCCCCAACTGCTGAAAAAGGCGCGGATGCCAATGGGTGATACCTTAATGGGGCGCAGTGGAAAAAAGTAGCGCTGCTGCTCGAAGGGGCTGAAGAAGGCTACGCCCAGCCCGCCTGTAGTAGCTGCGTCGAGGAAGCCGTGGGAGGCCGTGGCCAGCAGCAGCGTCAGCCAGAGCCGGGCAGCAGGTGGGTTTCGCGCCGGGCTGCCCAGTCGGCTTAGGGCCGTGAGCAGGGTGGCTACCACCAGCGCGGCCAGCAAGGAGTGAGTCAGGCCGCGGTGCCCCCAGAGGCTGTCGTAGGCCACACCCAGCTTGTACCCAATAGCATCCGCATCGGGCAGAAAGGCACAGGCTGCCGCCACCAGCGGGCAAAACGCCGCTCGGGGAGCAGCAGCGCCCCAATTGTGCCGCCAAGTATGGTGTGCCCGAAGACAGAAGCCATGAGTGCTGTGCTTAATTAAAAAGTGAAAACTGGAAAAAGTCGTTGGAGGATGGGCAGAGGGAGGCCAAAGACCTTTGCACTTAGCTGTCGGAACGCTCGGCCAGCTCACGCAGCACTTTGGGAACGCCGGTGCTGGCGGCTTCGGGCACATAGCGGATGCCGCGGCGGCCGGCGGCCGGCTGGCCGGGGTCAATAACGTAGATGGGACAGTCGGCGGGGGCGTAGTGCAGCAGGCCGGCGGCGGGGTAGACCTGCAGGGAGGTGCCGACAATTAGCAGGGCATCGGCCGTGGCGGTGATTTCGGCAGCTTCTTCGATAAGCGGCACCATTTCCCCAAACCACACAATGTGGGGGCGCAGCTGAAAGCCGGCCGGGCATTGGTCGCCCACCTTGATGTCGCCGGGGCAGTCGAACACTTCCTCGGTGCCGGTGGAGCGCATCTGATTGAGCATGCCGTGCAGGTGCAGCACGTGGCTGGAGCCGGCCCGCTCGTGCAGGTCGTCCACGTTCTGGGTGATGATGCTTACGCGCCAGCCGGGCTCCTCTTCGAAGCCTGCTAAAGCCAGATGGGCGGCATTGGGTGCTACTTCGCGGGCCTGGCGCCGGCGCTGGTTGTAGAACTCCAGCACCAGGGCCGGGTCGCGACGGAAGCCATCCGGCGAGGCCACGTCTTCAACGCGGTGGTTTTCCCAGAGGCCATTGGCGTCGCGGAAAGTGCGGATGCCCGACTCGGCCGAGACGCCGGCGCCAGTCAGAACCACGAGGTGTTTTTGAGCAGACATTGAAGCGGAAAGGTTATTGGGTAAAGCAAAAGTAGCTGCTTGCCTTAAGGAATAGCACTGACAACAGGAGAGAAGCTAGCCCTGCTGGACTGCCTCTAAGTGGGTTGTTCCAGCAAATCAAATTACCGGGGTTCAGACCGGTGAGAATGGTGGAATTTCCTTGTTTTTCTCCTTTTGGTCAATACGTCTCCGGGCTGGCACGGATACGGCCGGCTGCCTAAATCGGGGGTGCCCCGGATTGTCTGGCCGTGGGCTTACTATCCAATTTTGCCTGCACAAAACAGTGCTTGACTTTATGCCCCGGCTTTTTTCCATCATCCTCATCGCGGGCTTGTTGCTGGCCGGGCTACTTCCGGCTCCAGTGGCGGCCCAAACTCCTGAGCAGCAGCGGCAAGCTGCCAACAAGCTCATCGAGCAGGATAAAATTACCGAAGGCATGGCCCGCTTCGACGCCCTGCTAAAAGCACATCCCACCTTTGGCGAAGCCTTGGCCGACCGGGGCTGGTACCACTACCAGCTGGCTCATGCCGAGCAGGCATTGACCGACCTGGAGGCCGCGCAGAAGGCCTTGCCGGCTCGCGACGACCTGCCGTTTAAGCGCAGCCTGGTGCTGAGCCAGCTGCAGGGCGACTACACCGCCGCGCTGCAAGCCGTCAGCCAGGCCATTCGCCTCAAGCCCCTTGGCACGTATTACTGCTTCCGCGGGCAGTACCTGCTGGAGAAAGGGCTGGCCGACCGCGCCCTGGCCGACGAGGAGAAAGCCATTGAGCTGCGCGCGGATTACGACGAGGCCTACCTGCACAAAGGGCACGCCCTGTACACCCTGCAGCGCTACGCCGAGGCCCTAACGGCTTACGAGAAAGCCTACCAGCTCCGCCCCGTCCTGGACGATGCCCTCATCAGTCAGGGGGTGGTGCTGGCCGAGCACCTGGGCCAGCCCGAAAAAGGCCTGGCCATCTACCAGCGGGCCCAACGGGAGTTTCCGAAGCTGAGCCGGCCTTTCACCCAGGAGGCCGAGTACTGGATTGCCCGCAAGGACTGGGCCCGCGGCCGTGCCGCCGCCCAGCAGGCTGCCGAAGTGAATCCGCGCAGCGCGAAGGCTCAGAACCTGCTGGCCTTGAGTGCCTATAAACTGAAGGATTATCCGGCTGCGGAAGCCGGCTTCCGCCAGGCCTGGCAGCTTAATTCCTATGATGCTTCCTATTGCGCCAACCTCTGCGGAGTGCTCGAAGACCAGAAGCGCTTTGCTGAGGAGCTGCAGCAAGCCGAGCAGGGCTTGACCAAGCACCCGGAAAGCCCGGCGCTGTACTTCTACAAGGCGCGGGCCCTGGACATGCTGGACCGACCTGCCGAAGCCCTGCAAGCCCGTGAAAAAGGCCGTCAGCTGGCCGTTGCCCAAGGCCGGGGGGGCGAGCTGGGTAAGTAAGCGCTTATTGCATCTGAGTCTTATGAAACGACTTGCTTCTCTATTGCTTCTATTGTCGCTGGCAGGCAGTGCGCATGCCCAGTCTAAGCCCGCGACCCGGCCGGCCAAGGCTCTTGCCCGCCCTGCCAAGCCCGTAGCGCGGCCCGCAGCTAAGGTGGCACCGCGGCCGGCTCCCTGCCCAGCTTACCGGCCCCCGCGGACGCCCCAGCTCGATTATTCCCGCTTTGAGACGGTGCTAACCCTGCGCGGAGAAGAACTGCGCCGAACCATAGCTGCGCAGGAAGGCCCCGTCCCGGCCCTGCAGGTCGTGGATGGCCGTTTGCAGGTCAGCCTGAGCAAAGCGGCAGGCTACGTCGCGCTGAACTTAACCCCCGCCGTCAAGCCCTTATGGCAGCAGGCCGCGAACCGCCGCGAGCTGCTGCTGGAAGTGGAAGTACGCCGCCGCAAAATCAGCATCGATGCCAGTGCCGGCATTGCCTGGCGCGACTCCGCCGTGGAAGAGCGGGGCATCAACCTGGACTGGTTTACCGGGGAAAGCTGCGAAAACCGATTCTCCAGCTATAACCCCCGCGGCGGAGAAGCCCCCAGTGGCGACTTGGCTCCAGATGGAGCTGCTCCCGTATCGCACACTATCGGGTGGCTGCTGCGCCGGGATACGCTCCGGGTAGTGGCCGATGGGCTGGTGCGCGGCCATTTCTCCAAGCAGCACACTCCCGACCGCAGCGGACGGGATAACCGCCAGCTGATACTTGACCTATCGGCCTCGGCTGGCCAAGTGATAGAGATTACCCAGGTGCGCTTTTCATTGGGACGGGAGGCGCTTTCGCTGCGCGAGCAAGTGGCTGCGCAAGCCGCGGCTCGTCCGGCCCGCCTGGAGCTGGTAGCCGACGCGACGCCCAGCGACCTGCTGAGGGAACAGGAAACCTCGTATACCCGCAAAATGGAAGTGAAGGAGAACCGCTTGGAGGTGAGCTCGAGCGATACCGCCAGCTACGGCGGCAACTGGAATTCGACTCTGGCCATTCCCAGCCGCTTGCTGCAGGCGATAAACGAACGCCTGCCTGGCCAGGCCGTGATGCTGGAAGTAACCTCACAGGTGCTCGGCGCCAACCCGAAAGGGTTGAGCCAACTGCAACTCAATTGCCATACGACACCTTTTAGCGCCGATGTGTCGCTGGCTTTTGATGCCCGGCAGCCCGGTTGGAACTTTCATTTTCACGGGCAGGAACCCCTGATGAGCGGGCCCATTATTGGGGCTCCCAGCCGGGGGCATACCTGGGGCCTGCTGCTGCGCAACGACAGCGCCCACGTGTACGTCGACGACCGGCCACAGGGCCGCTGGGTATCGGTGCGGCCGTGGCTGCAAGCCGTGCAGAAGGGGGGGATGTCGCGCTTAGAGCTGGAGCTTGAAGGTCAGCGGCCGGAAATTATAGTCGTGCACACGGTGCGCGTGTATGGGCAAGACGAAACGAGAGTTGTAGCGGCCCGCAAGGCGGCCGCCGAGGCCCTGGCCACGAAGCAGGAAGCGGAAAAGCACGCCCGCCTGCTGGCCGAAGCCCAGACTCGGCAGGCCGCCGAGCAAGCTAGTCGCCTCGCTGCCGAGAAGCGCGCTGCCGAAGAACGAGCCGCCAGCAGCTCAGCCAGCCGAAGCAGCTACTCCAGCTCGTCGGGCAGCTCCAGCAGTTCCTCCGGGGGCATCAGCTTTTCCCGCGCCGACATGAGTGCGTTTAGCAAAACCACGGTATGCCTGGCCCTGCTACGGGCCGATAATACCATCCGCAGCATCGAGTGCTTCGAGTACCCCAGCGGCACCAGCAAGGCAGAGGCGGTGCAGCGCGCCCGCAACAGCCTGGGCATATCCGAAGAAACGGGGGTTTACTACTCCACCAGCAGCTGCGGCACGGCCAGCGAAAGCGCCAAGAGCTACTTCCGCAACGCCGGAGGCTACCGCACCACCGTTACCTGCCACTAGCTTTGGTATGATGAACCTGCGCAACATATTGCTGGTGCTGCTGCTGGTCGGAACTGCCTCCGCCGAGGCGCAGTGCCTGAAGGGTGACTGCCAAAACGGCCAGGGTACCTACGACTTCGGCTACGCTACCTACACCGGGCAGTTCAAAAACGGCAAGCCCGAGGGCGAGGGCACTATGGACTACGGCGGCGGGGAAAGCTACCGGGGCCGCTTTGAAAACGGCCAGGAGCACGGCGCCGGCACCTATACCAAAAACGGACAGCAAACCGCCGTGTACTACCAGTGGGGGCAGCGCCAAAGCAGCACCCCGCCGGTGGCCGTGGGCGGCAACATCCGGCTCGATGGCTGCCAGAGCGGCAACTGCTACAACGGGCAGGGCGTGCAGGTGCAGGCCAGCGGCGCCCGCTACGAAGGTCAGTTCCGGGAAGGCATACCCGAAGGCCGGGGCAAGGTCACCTTTCCCAGCGGGCAGAGCTTTGAAGGTTCCTTTGCCAATGGCAAGCCCCGCGAAGGCACCTTCACCTTCAACAGCGGCATCCGCTACGTGGGCACTTATGATGATGACGGCCACGAGCTGAACGGCTACTACGAAAACCACAATGGCACCCGGGTGGAGTCGCGCGGGGGCAAAGTCATTATGCCGCTTCCCCCCAAGGTATGGGTGCAAACCCAGGAGCAGTGCGCCGCCTGCCAGGGCAAAGGCACCGTGGCCCAGGCAGGTGCTACCTACAGCTACACCATAGGCGGCACTTACACCACCGATGGCTACAACAACCGGCGCTGGATTACCGAGCCCCAGACCTACTCCCGCAAAGGCATGACCACCTACTGGCCCTGCGGCAAATGCGGCGGCAAGGGCACCGTGGCCGGGCAAAAGCTGCAGGAGCTGAAGTAAGAGGCCCAAGACTGACGTCAAAATGTCTCAGAACCGCCCCAGCTCAGATGTGGCAAACGTCCATTCCGGCGTGTCGAACTCCGCCGCCTGCGGCCCGGGCAAGGCAAACCAGGCTGTATTGCGCAAGGCAGGCTCCCCGGCCTCGATGTTTTTGAGCAGGTGGATGTTTTGCGCCGGCATGTAGCTCTGGGCCAGCAGCAGGTACTTCTGGTGGGTGCGGGCGTGCTCGGCCACGTCCAGTACCAGTACCGCATGGCCGGGCCGCCCGCCGTGAATCAGCACATCACCGGGCTGCACCGCGACCAGCGCCACCGGCCGCAGCTCCCGGCTGAGCGACAAGGTGCCGGCGTAGCCAAAGGTTGGAATGAGGTAGCGGGCCAGGGCTTCGTGTGTAGGCGCTTCGGTCCGTTTCGGGGCCGGGCTCACTTCTTCGCCCTGCACCTTGAATGTTTTGCCGGCTATGTAGTCGGAAAACCAGAAGTCGTAGCCCGAGGTGAGGTGAAAATGCACCTTATTGGGGTCCTGGCTGAACAGGTACTCCGCCCGCAGCCGGATAACGGCATCGGCGCACTGCTGCAAATCCTGTTTGCCTACATCGATGTTGACGACGCCGGCCACCACTTCCTGCCTCGTTTTAAGGTTGCCATCGTAGTGCCGGGCGCGAGTGCCAGCCGGAAGCAAGGGCAGTCCGCGCAGCCATTCGCCCCAGGAGCCCGCCGCCACTGGCACCCGCTGGCAGCCCGTAGGTGCCGGAAACCGGGTGGCTACGGTTTGGCCGGCTGGTACCGGCGCCGCCAGCCATGGGTATTGGGGTGGGGCAGCAGGACGCGCCGCCGACGTGCTACTGCTCAGGCACAGCAACAGAAAAGGGGCGAGGCTGTTGAGCGCAGTCATCAGCAGCAAAGTAGCAAAAAAGCCCGCACGAGGCGGGCTTTTTTCAGTGTTATCAATGCGGCTTAAACGCGCAGCCTGGCCGTATTATTTTGCCTTGGCGGAAGGTTTTTTAGCGGCCGGCTTTTTCGCCGTTGCCTTCTTCGCACTAGGCTTTTTCTTGGCGGGCTGGTCGGCGTCCTTTTCCTCTTTCGCGTCAGCTTTCTTACCGAAGCGGCCGCCTTTGACGGGCTTGTCGGGTGTGGCGGCGGCCAGTTCCAGGCAGCGCTCAAGGGTCAGCTCGCCGGGCTCCTCGCCTTTGGGAATCTTCACGTTCTTCTTGCCGGCCACGATGTAGGGCCCGAAGCGGCCGTTGAGCACCTGCACATCCGGGTTTTCGGCAAACGACTTAATAAGCCGCTCTGCGTCAGTTTTGCGCTTGGCTTCAATCAACGCCACAGCTTCCTCGGCTGTGATGGTGTGCGGATCCTGCTCCTTGGTGAGGGAGTAGAACTTGCTGTCGTGGCGGATGTAGGGCCCGAAGCGGCCCAGGGCGGCCGTCATGTCCTTACCCTCAAACTCGCCTACCACGCGCGGCAGCTTGAACAGGTCCAGCGCCTCTTCCAGCGTGATGCTTTCGATGAACTGCCCTTTACGAAGGTTGGCATAGGCAGGCTTGGTTTCACCCTCGGCCTCGCCCAGCTGCACGTAGGGCCCGAAGCGGCCCAGGCGGGCAATGATTTTCTCGCCCGTTTCGGGATGCACGCCAATTTCACGGGTGCTGCCCAGGGTGCTGCGCTCGATGTCCTGCCCGCGCTCAATGGTTTCGTGGAAGGTGCCGTAGAAGCCAGTCAGCATCTGCGTCCAGTCTTCGTGGCCGTTGGCAATCTGGTCAAATTCGTCCTCCACCTTGGCCGTAAACTGGTAGTCGACCACCACCGGAAAGTGCTCCACCAGGAAGTCGTTTACCACCATGGCCGTGTCGGTGGGGAACATCTTGGCCTTCTCAGCGCCGTAATTCTCGGTCTTTACCTCAGTCTTCACCTGGTCGCCGTCCAGCGTCAGCACGTGGAACTTGCGCTCCTTGCCTTCACGGGTGTCTTTCTCCACGTAGCCACGCTTCTGAATGGTGCTGATGGTAGGCGCGTAGGTGGACGGGCGGCCAATGCCCATTTCCTCCAGCTTTTTCACCAGAGAAGCTTCGGTGTAGCGGGCCGGAGGGGCCGAAAAACGCTCCGTAGCGCTCAGACGCTGCAGGGGCAGGGGCTGGCCCACCGTCAGCGGGGGCAGGCCCCGTGAGAAGCTCGACTCGCCATCCTGCTGCTCCTCGTCGTCGTCCTTGCTTTCCGAGTACACCTTCAAAAAGCCTTCGAAGGTGATAACCTCGCCCGTAGCCGAGAGCACCACACCCGGCTGGGTGCTGATGCCGATGGTGGCCGTAGTACGCTCCACCGTGGCGTCAGCCATCTGCGAAGCCATGGCCCGCTTCCGAATCAGGTCGTAGAGGCGCTGCTCCTGGGAATCGGCGCCGGCTTTAATCAGCGAGAAGTCGGTGGGGCGGATGGCTTCGTGGGCCTCCTGGGCCGAAGCCGACTTGGTTTTGAACGTGCGGGTGTGGGCATACTCAGCCCCGTAAGCCGCCGTGATGGACGCCCGGGCACCGGCCAGGGCCTCATCCGACAGGTTCACCGAGTCGGTACGCATGTAGCTGATTTTGCCGGCCTCGTACAGCTTCTGCGCCACGCTCATCGTCTGCGCCACCGAAAAGCCTAGCTTGCGCGAGGCTTCCTGCTGCAGCGTGGAAGTGGTGAAGGGCGGCGCGGGGCTGCGCTTGCCCGGCTTCTTGTCGAGGCTTTCAATAGTATAAGCGGCACCAGCGCAGCGGGCCAGGAAGCCCTCGGCTTCTTCGCGGGTTTTGAAGCGGGTGGGCAGCTCAGCTTCCAGCACGGCGCCTCGGCCGGCATCAAAGCGGGCCACTACGCGGTAGGCGCTGCTCACCTTGTGCTGGCTGATTTCGCGCTCGCGCTCCACCACCAGGCGCACGGCCACGCTCTGCACGCGGCCCGCTGACAGGCCAGCTTTTACTTTTTTCCACAGCACCGGGCTCAGCTCGAAGCCCACCAGGCGGTCGAGCACGCGGCGGGCCTGCTGGGCATTCACCAGGTTCAAGTCAATTTCCCGGGGCGAGGCAATGGCGTTGAGGATGGCGCTTTTCGTGATTTCGCGAAACACGATGCGCTTGGTTTTGGCCTGCGACAGATTCAGCGTTTCGGCCAGGTGCCAGGAAATGGCTTCGCCCTCGCGGTCATCGTCACTCGCCAGCCACACCATCTCGGCTTCTTTGGCCAGCTTTTTTAACTGCGAAATCAGCTCTTTTTTATCCGACGAAACTACGTAGGTGGGCTTGAAGCCGTTGGCGATGTCCACGGCATTGTTGTCTTTGGGCAGGTCGCGCACGTGGCCGTAGCTCGACTTCACCACGAAATCCTGGCCGAGGTAGCCCTCGATGGTTTTGGCCTTGGCCGGTGACTCGACGATAACTAAATTCTTGACCATGTGGGCGGGTAAGGAGAAGTCGGGGGTGGAAAGGAACTAAAAGAACAACGAATGCCCTTGCCTAAAAGTTGAAATTGGCCGCAAAGATGCCGGAATAATCCCAGTAGCGCGCCGCTCCTAGCAATAATCTAGCCGGGATAGTTTCAATTTCTTCTTTAAATCGGGTTCATTTCTCGTTTCGGCAGGCCGCTGGTATACCTTTGCTAAATCCCGGCAAAGGGCCTTACTTTCGCCTTCCATTTCCGCGTCTCCTACGTTTTCGTTCCCTTCCAACCTATATGGCTAAAGCTAAACCTACTCCGGCTACCCCCGCCAGCACCGATGCCTCCACCGACCGGCCGGAGGCAAGCGCCGGCCAGCCGGGAACTCCGGCCGACCAGGCTGGTAAGGCCGCCGGTCGCTCGACCGGCGCTTCTATGGTTACCGATACTATCCGCACTTCCAGCGACCAGACCCGCAAGCGCGGTAGTGCCCGCGGCTCCGAAGACTCGCAGGACCCTGGCTATATCAACGAACAGCTAAACCGGGTGCTTTTTGCCCTCGACGCCTTTAAGAAGGGCGATGTGAGCGTGCGCCTGACCAAGCAAAACGACGACATCTTCGCCGAAATCGCCGAAGCCTACAACTCCATGGTGGAGATGATAGGCGGGGTAGGCGGCGAGGTGTCGCGCATCTCCAAAGTGGCCGGGGTAGAGGGTAACCTCAAAGCCCGCGCCTCGGCCGAAGGCGCCGCCGGCTTCTGGCGCGACATGATTAACAACATCAACGGCCTGGTGGACTCCATCGCCGTGCCGGTACTTGAAGTAGGCAAGGTGTTGAAAAATATCAGCCGCGGTAACCTGGACGAAAGCTTCCAGATTCCGGTATCGGGCGACTTCAAGCAGATGGCCGAAACCATCAACAAAACCATTGATAACCTGAACATCTTCGCCGGCGAAGTAACCCGCGTGGCGCAGGAAGTGGGTACCGAAGGAAAGCTGGGTGGCCAGGCCAGCGTACCGAACGTAGGCGGTATCTGGAAAGACCTGACGGACAACGTAAACAACATGGCCTCGAACCTGACGAGTCAGGTGCGAGACATTGCCAACGTTGCTACCGCGGTAGCCAAAGGCGACTTGTCGCAAAAAATCACAGTAGACGTAAAAGGCGAGTTCCTGCAGCTGAAGCAGAACCTGAACCAGATGGTGGACTCGCTGAACCTGTTCGCCGGCGAAGTAACCCGCGTGGCGCAGGAAGTGGGTACCGAGGGCAA
>Ga0164304_10000074_pt1 | contig 21549 bp, 21 predicted proteins | sample Whisoiple_217_MG_FD_110216 | JGI IMG/M metagenome (GOLD analysis project Ga0164304, IMG submission 110216) | Soil microbial communities amended with pyrogenic organic matter from upstate New York, USA - Whitman soil sample_217_MG | ecosystem: Environmental > Terrestrial > Soil > Agricultural...
AAAGGCACGAAGACAGGTGAGTTTATGGAAGTCAGTTCAACCGGAAAAGTGACTAAAGTTGTTGCTCATTACAACGGGTAGAGCGAGGTTATGCAAATGGCGGTAATATGGATGGCACAACCGAGCGATGCTGAGGCTTTACTTTCTCTAGCTAGCGAGTCAAACGCAGTCCACTTGCCTGTGGTGTAAAGAAAATAACGCAATTTTAACCGCCCCCTCGGAAACCCACGGATGTGGGTTTTGTTTGTATAGACGCTGTTTCAACCGATCGGTCTTCCGATATGAACTGTATTGAATTATCTGGGGGCAAAATCAGTTAGCATGAATCATCAATCTTGGTTGACACTACTAAAAAAACACAGGGCGATCGCAGTCATCCGTTCCTCCGAAAAGGAACTTGCTTCGCAGATGGCAAAAGCGGTAGCAGCAGGAGGAATCCAGTTTATTGAAATTACTTGGAATACCCACAAAGCTGCTGAATTAATTGCGGAACTCCGGTCGGAATTCCCAACTTTTAGTATTGGCACCGGCACTTTATTAAACTTAGAAGAGTTGCAGCAAGCAATAGGCTGCGGCGCTCAATTTCTGTTTACTCCGCACACCGATGTAGCGATGATTAAAACAGCAGTTGACGCCGGAGTGCCGATCGTCCCCGGTGCTTTTTCTCCTACAGAAATTGTGACCGCGTGGCAAGCAGGCGCTACCTGCGTTAAAGTGTTTCCGATATCGGCTTTGGGAGGCGCGGCTTACCTGAAAAGCCTGCAAGGCCCCCTGGGAAACATTCCTTTAATTCCCACTGGCGGGGTGACGCTAGAAAATGCGAAAGTATTTATTGACGCCGGGGCGATCGCCGTGGGTTTAGCCGGAGACTTATTTCCCAAACACTTAGTGGAAAATCGAGATTGGCGGGCGATCGCCCAAATTGCCCGAACTCTCGCCCAAAACTTAACAACTTGTTAAGCCATGTTTCCCAATCCAACATTTCAAATCTACAATCTAAAATAGGACAAGCCAATCTAAAATCTAAAATCTAAAATCTAAAATAGTACGAGGTGTGAGAAATGAACAGCATTATCAACTCAACTTACTTCCGCCGCGCTGGAACTTTCTGTGCCGGCTTCGCCCTCACTTTTGCTGCATTCTGTGGCGGTTCAATTCCTGTAATTGCCGGCGAACAGCACAACATAATTGCCAATAAAATTATCCAGTTGCAGCAATCCAGCGAACGCTGGATTGAAATAGATTTGTCAAGACAAAGATTAATAGCTTGGGAAGGAAATATACCTGTTTACGCGGTGGTTATTTCCAGCGGCAAATCATCGACTCCCACCCGCACGGGAACCTTTGCCGTTGAAACCAAATACCGCGTTACTAGAATGACTGGGCCGGACTACGACGTGCCGGACGTTCCCTATACAATGTATTACGACGGCGGCAATGCAATTCACGGCGCTTACTGGCACAATTTGTTTGGCAATCCCGTTACTCACGGCTGCACAAATGTAGCTGTAAATCACGCTAAATGGCTATTTGAATGGGCCTCGGTGGGAACACCCGTGGTGGTTCACAAATCTTAGGTTTAGGGAATTGGGAATTGGGCATCGGGCATAGTTGAACATGATTAGAACTTATGCACCGATGGTCAGAAACCGGGTTTTTTGCGAAATACTGCGTTACAGCCGTAGATTCGGTCAAAAACCCGGTTTCTTCGATCGGAGTTCATCAGTTGTGGTTTTTTTTAGCTTGCTTATTTCATTGCTGCCTTCAAGCACAATCCCAATTATATAAAACCTCACTAAAATCTAATTCTCTGAGTGCTGATTCATCAATAAAAAAGTTACCTACACCAGTGTCTCCCCACATGATATCTACTGTCTCATTGCAATCCGTATCCATTTGCAATAGAAGAATGTCTAGCTTTTGTTTTTGCTCGGAGTTACTCCTATATTTTCTTACGTCCTCTTGTGTAAAATCAGGATAACCACCTATTTTATGACCAACGGGTTGCGATATTTCTAGGTACTCATCCTCAATTTCATGGTTCATAAATAACTCTTCAATTTCCGAGCCTAAAAGTTCGGTAAATTGGTAGTCATGGGTACTAATCGGCGCATATTTTTTAGTAAATTGCAAGCTGTAACAGCCCTGAACAGGAAAATATTCTGGTTCCGGCAAAAAATCATAATTGGTAATGATGTTTTCAACTTGGATGTCTGGCTGAGGAAAATAGATTATTTTGAATTTGTCTTCGATTGTATGATTATCTGCATTAGCAGAATTGTCCAAATTTAAACCATATAGGTCATCGTCAGCTATATAGAACTGTAAGATGCCCCGATCTGGAAAACCATCTAAAGGCGGTATTTCATAAAAGTTGAGTTGCGCTAGCAAAAATAAATATTTACCGTCACAATTCTTGGGATATTCAAAGCCTTTAGGTAAATAAGGCAATCCCCCAAATTTACTCTGCCACCAATTAACGTCATCATTATTCTGGGTTTGAATTTCGATGTAAGGTTTAATGGTAGCTTCAATTTTGTCGCGATACTTTTCTAATTCGGTATAGAGGGGAAATTCTAGTTTATAATTCATCGGCTTTTAACAATTTGTTTTGAACGCAATCCGTAGGGTGCGCCGAAGCGCACCTTACCTGTAAAAGCTATTCTTAACTTAGCTGCACCACTGGTTTATCCTCTAACAAAGTTTCATTTGTCAGCAAATCTTCAACAGTAATTCGTAAAAACCTTTGTTCGTCAACGCGGAAAAAAACTTTTATGCGATCGCTTCCCGGATACCCAGGCGGCGTCAATTGAGCGATGCTGCGGGCTCCTTCTTTATCATTTAGCGGCTGTACCGATGTTTGGCCCGCGAGTTGGCGAGTAATTAGCCTGTCGCCGTCAAAATATATCTCCGTGCCGCCAGTTTCCGCTCCCAATTCGCCGATAATTAATTCTATACTTGGCTGATTTTCTAAAGAAGCCCCCAAGACTAATTCTACCGGTTCGCTCATCGGATAAGACTGGCCGGATTTAATTAAACTGTGCCAACTGTGGCAATTGTCGCGGCGGTTCCAGTAGCGAATTCCGTAACTGTGATAGAGAAAATCTTTGATTTCTATGCCTTGACTCAGTTGCAGAGCACCTTGGGCGATCGCCTCAAAGGGTTTGTCGCAGCGAATTTTTGCCGGATCGAAATATTGTTCCACCCAACGCCCGACAGCGGGAATTTGCACAGTACCGCCAACTAGCAAAACTGCGTCGATGTCGCCAATTTCTAAGCCTTGGCGGCGCGCTTGCTGCAATACTTGATTCATGCAGTCGTCGAGTTTCTCAAAAAACTGATGTTCCGCGAGGATAGATTCAAAACGAGTTCGGTCTAATTCTAATTCGTAACTCTCAAAATTTTCGTCATCAAAATAAACCTCAACCGCCTGATTCACCAAAGACAATTGAATCTTTAACCGTTCTGCCAATCTCGTTGTAATCGGAGATTTTGCCAGCCCTTTTGTTTGAACAAAATAGTCAACCAGCCAATTATCAATATCAGAACCGCCTAAATTTTGTCCGGCTTTAGCCAAAACCCGGGCAACTTTTGTTTTTTGCGCTGAAGATTCAGCTAATAGCTTTTCGCCCCATTTGAGAATAAAACCGAGGGGCTTTTTGTTGGAGGAAGCGTCCAAACGCACCAAAGACAGATCGAGAGTTCCGCCGCCGAAATCAATGACTAACAGATTTTCGCGATCGGCCAAACCGTAACCCAAAGCAGCCGCCGTAGGTTCGTCCAACATCCGCACCTGTTCTACTTGCAGAGATTGAGACACTTTGCCCAACCAATGGCGGTAAGCTTCAAAACTATCTACCGGCACAGTAAAAATCAAAGAATCGATCGGCAAAGGCAGTTCGCGAATTGAGTTGACAATTTGGCTCAAATACCACTCGCCTACTCGTTCAAAAGTAATAAGTTGCCCGTCAAGTTCCGGCACAAAACCCTGAACTGAAGTGCCAATTCCCCGCTTAAAATTGCGAAAAAACCGAGAATCTCCACTCAAATCCATGCCTTTGTCGCGGACTTGCTGACCGAGTATGACTTTACTTTGAGCAGCGTCCTCAACGTAGAGCAAACTGGGAATTAGGGGCGGATTTTGAGCCGAGATTGCCGACAATCCCGGTAATTTCAAAGTTTCGGGCTGCGATCGGGCTGGATTCCAGCGAGCTGCCACGGTGTTGCTAGTTCCAAAATCAATTGCGATCGTCATTCAGCCAAAATACACAGCTACTAGGGATTAGATTATATTATGGTATTTAGAGCCGCAAATGCAAATCTATTCTCAAATTGTGCTTGAATAAAGACTTTGTTACAACCGGAACAGCTTTAGCGGCGGAGTCTTCAATTTTGTGCAACTGCATTTTTTTCGTTGCCACAAATAAGCGCAACTTTTGTAAACTGCACAAAACTCATACCATTTGAGATTAAAAACTTGAGAATGACTAACTGCATAAGGGTTGGGAATTTGGGCATATACTTGCATTGTTTCTTGAAAGTGGTATAACTTGTCCGCCGCCAAGCTTTTTCCTTCGATATCAATCCGATTTTCAAATGAAGCGTGAAAAATGTTAGATATGGGCGATCGCAAAACAGCACTATTGGCTTTAACATTGCTTGTCCCTGCAGCTAGTATCGGTATCATAGCAGGCTTGTACATTGCCCCGGGAGGCTGGGGACAAACACTGTCAGTCTTGTGTCAAGTTTGGTTGCTGGTTTTTCCGATCGCGTGGTCTGTTTTTGTCGATCGCGAAAAGCTGAGTTTCTCCCTGCCCAAGCGCCAAGAATTGCTGGCTGGATCTATTTGGGGAATATTCATGTTTGCGGTGATTGTGGGTATCTATAGCCTTTTTGGCCAGCAGTCGATCGATCCTGTAGTTGCTAAAGAAAAATCGCACCAATTAGGTATTAGCAGCGCTAATATTTACTTGATTGTAGAAGCATATTTTGTGCTGGTTAACTCGCTGATTGAAGAATTTACTTGGCGGTGGTTTGTCTGCAACAAGTGCCAGATTCTCATACCGGGAACAAAAGCAATATTTCTGAGTTCGCTATTTTTCACGATGCACCACATTTTTGTAATAGCAGCTTACAGCGACTGGCAGGCTGCGATCTTAGGTTCCTTAGCTGTCTTCGCCGCCGGGATAATTTGGTCGCATTCTTATCTGACTTACCGTTCGCTTTGGTCTAGTTATATCAGCCACGCGATCGCAGATTTTGCCCTGGCAATTATTGGTTGGCAAGTCATCTTTAACTAGCTGCTTTTTCAGCGACTATTGCCGGCAATTATACAGTAAAAATTGACCGAAATCATCCAGGATACAAGCCAAGCCCCCGGATTCATCCGTCCAGAAATAAAAAACCTGTATCCGATGAAACTTGCCCCCCGAATTTATCCGTGGGGTCAACGCTTCAATTCTTTAATCTAAAATCTAAAATCTAAAATCTAAAATCTAAAATCGATTGACCCTTTTCCCAACTCGCTCACCCGACTAATATCTCCCCCCATCATCTGACAGAACTTCTTGGCGATTGCCAGTCCCAAATCCGTACCGCCGTATCGGCGAGTAGTAGACTCGTCCGCTTGGGTAAAAGCTTGAAATACTCTTTCAATTTGGTCTGGGTTCATTCCAATTTCCCGATCGCTGACTGTGAATTTTCCAGTTAAGCGATATGTCAAAGCTTTGCGGGTAATTTCAGTGCCAGCAACTGCACTTTTAAACCAATAGCGATCGCTGCGGTTGATGCGATCGGGTGGCGTGCGACTGCCGCAGGTGATAATGTACCCTTATCAATTAGCTTCGGCAAGGTATATGTGGCTGTAGCTGTGGTTAATGCCAACTAGCAGCGACAAGTGTTTGCTGGCATTCATGCTGATTGTACTGGGATCTTGACTGATGCTGCACAACAATAGAACGTTCATATCTTCCCACCGGAAGATGCTTTCGGTTAAGACATCTGATTTTAGTTCTAGGTTTGGTTTTGCTTGCGATCGCATAATTTTAGCTGCATGAAAACTGGCCAACCTATCGCTACAAGCATCGGCGGCCGGGCCCCCAAGAGCACACCCATTGTTATCTGGAATTGCAAACTTAGAAAAAATGATGCTTTCATAACATGAACTTTTTTGTACGCGAAATCGTTTGATACATACCACGAAGTTGCTGCTACTGCTTAGGAGTCAAGGTTTGCATGATATAGGCCGATCAACCTTGAGTATTCCTTTGATCTTTATATGGTTATTTGATAATTTGCTGCTGAAGTTTTGTTACGGTAATTACTTAGACAGGAATTGGGCAGAAACGCTACATATATTCTGCCCCGCAGTGGCAGTCTCTTTTGGGAATTTTTTCAGGCGATCGCCTTTTATTAACAAATTTAAAACTCAGGCAGCTAATTAAATTTATATCGGTGAAACTCTATGTTCTGTAGCACGATTGGGAAACCTATTTTTCAAACAGTGGACGCATCAACCCGGTTTTTATACGAACACAGGACAAGTGAGGACGAGGGAGAGTGCTTGAAAAATCGGATTTCTCCCGTCATTCGGGCGTCCACGACGGTGATTCGCGCGATCGCGCCCCTGCAGATAGCTGAGAAAACCACCATCTCTGAATCTTGACAAAATAGGATATTATGTCACGCAATACCGACCGTACAGTTACCAAAAAATCACAGCCACCGATCGGTATTTAGAGGTGTTATATCGATGGGGCAATCACCATTCTCAATGTAAGAATTTCCCTCTTGAATGCAGTATAAAATTTTGCCAAAGGCGATGTCAATCTACTGCGTATTGTTGTTAATGCTACCTTTATACCCCACCTTGAAAGTGGGCTAATATTCGGTTTCCCGTACATCACTGTCTGTTCGATCGTAAATGATGTTATCTTGAACCTAGGGTGTTGTCTAGCTTGGTCTTTGTCGCGAAGAAAGCTGCTATTTGATGAGGGATCTATCTTCGGGATGAACTTTCGCTGACCTCCGAGTTATCCCTATGGGAACTGTTCGGTTCTCGCATCCATCGTTATTATCATTGCAATGACAGCGCAGTTTTGGCAGATAGATATTGGGGTGTTGCGGACAGTCGATCGGTTGGATTCTATGTAAACACCAGGAAAGCGGTAATTAATATTCACCCGCCCCTCTTTCCTTTTGGGCTCTAACATCAGCGCTGGTAACAGCGCCGAAAGCAAGTCAATGTCTTAAGCGGGACTTAAAAATGAAAATCACCTTTGTTCTTCCTACTCTGTCTCTGACAGGCGGAATACGAGTAGTATCTATTTTTGCAGAATGTTTGAGAAAGCGAGGACACTCCGTTTTCGTCATCTCTCTAGCTCACCCCCAACCGAGTATGCGTCAGCAAGTCAAGTCGCTGCTGCGGGGACGCGGTTGGATTTCCCCACCTCAAAAGGAACCCTCATTTTTCGATAACTTAGGTGTAGAACACAAAATTACCGATCGCTACCGCCCGGTAGAAGACAAAGATGTACCTGACGCTGACGTAGTAGTTGCCACGTGGTGGGAAACCGCCGAGTGGGTAGCCAAACTCTCTCCTAGCAAAGGAGCAAAAGCTTATTTTATCCAGCACCACGAAATTTTTGACTATCTACCTCAAGGTAGAGTAGAAGCAACCTGGATGCTGCCCATGCACAAAATTACGATCTCTGAGTGGTTAGTTGAGCTAGCTCGAACTAAATATGGCGATGAGAAAGTTTCTTTAGCTCCTCCCAGCGTGGACACCAAGCAATTTTACGCCTGTCCTCGCAACAAACAATCTGTTCCTACAGTGGGTCTAATGTACTCTACACTCAACTGGAAGGGAACCGACATTGCCCTCAAAGCTTTTTCCCTAGCAGCAGAAAAAATCCCCAACCTGCGTCTGGTTGCCTTCGGTACAGAGGCTCCATCCTCGGAATTGCCCCTACCGGCCAATGCCGAGTATGTAATTCAACCCGACCAAGACAAAATCAAAGACTATTACAGCAAATGCGATGCTTGGCTGCTGGCGAGCCGCTCAGAAAGCTTCGGCTTGCCAATTATCGAAGCGATGGCGTGCCGGACTCCCGTCATCAGTACCAAAGTAGGCGCTGCTCCTGAAATTTTGAGCGGTGGTACTGGCATACTTGTAAGACCAGAAGATCCTCAAGAAATGGCAAAAGCCATAGAGTCTATCTGTCAGTTGCCAAATTCCAAGTGGCAAGCCATGTCTGAAGCCGCCTATGCCAAGGTGAGCAATTATACTTGGGAAGATGCCACGGATCATTTTGAAGCGGCATTGAAAGTTGCTGTAGACAAATCTCAAGACCGCGACGTTAAAATAGATTCCTTTTCTCCCTACTCTGAGGACGAAAAAGAGGACGAAAAAATTCCGGTTGAATGCTAACTGCCGGGCCGCCATTTGAAATTCTGCCCTACGGGGGTTTTCGGCGCAGGATTTAGGGGAGAAACTCAATATCGTTTGGTGGGGTGCTTCTGCCACAGCTAAAATCGCCCGTGTCCTGTTTTCTACCCAGCAGTCTAGAGGCGAATTCTGACCGCGCCGACGAGGGAATAGTGGTTATAAATTGATCTGCCAAAATCTGAACCAGAGTGCAACGGAGGTTTTAAGGCTGGCTTCGTTACAGGTTAAACTTGTCTTGTCATCAAACATCTCCCGATTTGTAATTGGGAAAAGTCCCTGGCGACAAAGTAAGATCGGCTCGACTATCGAGTTACGATCGCCTCCTGCAGAGATCCGCACCGCGCAGAAAAGCCAAACAGAGGCTGGTAAGTGCGAACTTGCTGTTATGGAGGAGTTTTAACCAGTATCCATCTTCCGTATCTATTCATGAAAATTACTTTTGTCCTTCCTAACCTGAGTCTTACAGGTGGTATGAGGGTGTTATCTATCTACACAGAACTGCTGCAAAAGCGAGGACACCAAATATTTATCGTCTCTACGCCCGTGGCGCAACCGACTTGGCTCCAACAATTGCGATCGCTGCTCAGAGGTAGGGGTTGGCAGTCCGCTCCCAAGACACAAAAGTCTCACTTCGATAAAGTGGATGTCGAAATTCGAGTTCTCGAAACCTACCGTCCAATTACCGACCTTGACGTACCCGATGCCGATATTATCATGGCTACTTGGTGGGAAACTGCCGAGTGGGTGGCCAAACTCTCCCCCAGCAAAGGAACGAAAGTATATTTTCTCCAACATTATGAGGCTTTTGACTACATACCAAAAGGTCGAGTAGAGGCAACTTGGCGGCTGCCGATGCACAAAATCGCTGTGGCACAGTGGCTGGCCGACATAGCTCGGAATGAATACGGCGATTTGTCTGTATCTCTCGTCCCTCCTACGGTGGACACCAAACAGTTTTACGACCCCCACTCGCGATCGAAGCAGCCGCGAGGCAAGCAATTAGTTCCCACAGTCGGGATGTACTATACTACAACTCCTTGGAAAGGCTGCGATATTGCCCTGAAAGCTTTCTCTATAGCTGCTAAAAAAATTCCTAACCTTTGTTTAGTTGCCTTTGGTGGCGGGGGCGATACTCCTGCTCCCAATGTGCTGCCTGAGGGTACTGAGTATAATAAGGAACCTGCTCAAGACCAACTAAAAGAATTTTACAGCAAATGCGATGCTTGGCTGTTTGCCAGCAGATCCGAAGGCTTTGGCTTGCCAATTATCGAAGCTATGGCTTGTGGCACTCCAGTCATCGGCACTCCAGCAGGTGCGGCTCCGGAACTACTTGCTGGCGGGGGTGGCATACTTGTCAAGCCAGAAGACCCAGAGGATATGGCAAAAGCGATCGAGCAGATTTGTCAGTTGTCTGATGCCGAATGGCGCGCCATGTCAGAGACTGCTTTGGAGACGGTGATCAATTATACTTGGGAGGATGCAACTAATCTCTTCGAGGCGGCACTGTACGCTGCTTTGGAACGTCAGGCACAATTAACGAACAAGACATACAATTGAGGTGGATTCAAAAGATTGGGGTGGGGCGATCGTTTAAGTGAGAATTTTTATCCGGCAATTTGAGTTGTCTTTCTACAATTTTACTGCCAAAAAAGACCTATGGTTGCATTAATCCCACTTGCTATGTTCGGCTTTATTCCAGTCGTTTTTTACCTGTTTGTGAGGTTTCCGGCTCAGCGGGCGGTAATTATAAGTTTTGTGGCAGCGTGGCTGTTTTTACCGCAAGCTTCTTATCCCATCCCCTCATTGCCACCGTATACCAAAATCTCCGCAGCTTGCTACGGCATTTTGCTGGGGACTCTTATCTACGATACTCCGCGCCTCACCTCTTTTAAGCCCGGTTGGCTGGACGTGCCAATGCTAATTTACTGTTTGTGTCCAATTGTTTCACAAGTTACTAATGGTGGCAGCCCGATTTCTCCGACTGTCAACCAAATCGTTACTTGGGGTCTGCCTTATTTGTTAGGACGCTTGTATGTGGGTAATTTAGACGGGCTGCGACAATTGGCGATCGGAGTTTTTGCAGGTGGGTTAGCCTACATTCCTTTTACTTTAATTGAAGGTGTTAAGGGCCCAATTCTGCACCAAATGATTTACGGCGTCAATGCCTTTGAGGACTGGGGTCAAGCAAGGCGTTTGGGGGGGTGGAGACCGGTAGTATTTATGCAGCACGGTTTGATGGTGGGCGTGTGGATGATGACAGCCGCCTTAGTCGGAGTTTGGCTTTGGCAAACTGGGGTGCTCAAAAAGTTTATGGGCCGCAACATCAAGACTTTAGCAATTATATTAACTATCGCTTTTTTCTTGTGCCGTTCTACTGGCGCCTACAGTTTATTTGTAATGGGGTTACTCGTATTATTCTCGGCCAAGTGGTTTCGCACCTCTTTGCCCCTGCTATTTATAATTGGATATATAGTGTTTTATCTGTACATGGCTGCATCGGGTCAATTTTCGAGCAAAGACGTGATTGATTTCATCACTCAAATATTTGGCGAAGAACGAGCCGCCTCTCTGAAGTTTAGATTTGACAATGAAGAGATATTGGGGGAAAAAGCGCGGCAAAGATTTCTTTTTGGCTGGGGGGATTCCGGCGGAAACCGCGTGTACGACGCGTACGGTAAAGATATCTCGGTCACCGACAGCTTATGGATTATTTCCTTTGGCTTCCACGGTGCAGTCGGTTTAGTTAGTTTATTTTCTTCATTGTTACTTCCTGTTATCGTCTTTTGCGTGTTCAAGTATCCCGCCAGAACCTGGTCTAATCCCAAAGTAGCGCCCGCTGCCGCCCTGGGAGTAGCCTTAACTATGTACGTGTTTGACTGTGTTTTGAACGCTATGACTAACCCGATTTTTGCGATGATTGCTGGAGGAATATCGGGTCTGGTCTTAAAAGCTCCCGAAAGTCTTAAGGCCAAGAAAACCAGTTTGCCACCAAGAAGACAGTCGCTGGTTCACCAAAAATCAGGATGATTTTCAGGAAGGCGATCGCTGCTTCACTTCAAGCTTGAAAATATCTTGCCTTCCCTAGAGACAAAAACTACAAAATATACCATTTTTGCATGAAATCCAGTTCGGAAGTTGCGAGATATTTCTCACTAGGCTAAAATTTTAATCTCATCAACTCTTTTTTACATTCATTTGCCCTGCTTCAACAAGTATTAGCCGGGATGGCTTTTTTAGTGAAACTGTGTTGCGAGTTGTAAACTTAAAAATTGGCTTTATACACTTTTTCTAAAACGATCTCATTCTTTACATAATCTTTAAAAATCCTGACTAGACAGGTAGGGTCTAGGAGGATATACTGAGAAAAGTATGTTCACAGAAGCGCCCACGTAGTTAAAACACGAAATTGTATTGTGGGTTATAATAGTTTGAGTTGTAGTTTAATATAAACCGGGAAGGGCATAATAAATGAAAACAGTTAATTTATTGAATGTCTCGATAGATAACTTCTCAATAACAGAGTTGTTTGAAAAACTCGACGGCGAAGGTGGTGTCGTATTTACACCCAATGTAGACCACTTGATTAAATTGCAGTATGACCGCGACTTCTATGATGCTTACAATACATCTACTTATAGAGTCTGCGACAGTCAAATATTGATGTATGCTTCCAAGTTTTTGGGTACTCCTCTCAAAGAAAAGATTTCAGGTTCGGATTTGTTCCCGGCATTTTATATGTATCACAAAGATAACGAGAAGATTAAAATATTTTTGCTAGGAGCTGCTGAAGGTATTGCTAAGAAAGCCCAGGAAAAAATTAACCAAAAAATTGGTAGAGAAATAGTGGTTGAAGCACTTTCTCCTTCTTTTGGCTTTGAAAAAAATGAGGAAGAATGTGAAACAATAATTGACGCGATCAATAAATCAGGAGCGACAGTTCTGGCTATAGGAGTGGGAGCGCCCAAGCAAGAGAAGTGGCTGGTTAAATACAGGAGCAAATTAACACACGTCAAAATTTTCTTAGCAGTAGGTGCAACCATTGATTTTGAAGCGGGCTGCAAAGCCAGAGCTCCCAAATGGATGAGCGAAGTCGGCATAGAATGGGCGTACCGACTGTTAAGTGAACCGAGAAGGTTGTGGAAAAGATATTTGATTGAAGGTCTGCCTTTTTTCCGATTAATCTTAGAACAAAAATTAGGGTTTTATAAAATGCCTTTCATGGAGAGCAAAACCAGCCAGCTAGAATGGAAAGGTGGCTCCTAAAAAGGTTAGCCACAAATCTCCAGCGTCAATTAAGCTGAGTATCGGAGAAAGTGGGTTTGACTTCAAGGTAAGACTGATGCAATCTGTGGATAGTCCGATCGCACTTTCTCTCAAAATTATTCTTGTTTGCTTTCAAGTCCAGGTAAAATCTGAGTAATACCTTTGTTGCAAATCCCTAATTAGGGATTTAAATCATGAATCTGCCTTCTTTTTTGTGGTTGTGGAAAATAGCGGCTTGGTCAATGGGTGTTTCCCTGTTAGCTTACCTGTTGCTGGCCGTTACTGGAACCTGGATGTTTGCCGCCCGCAGTACCAAACAGCAGCGCCCAAAGTGGCTGCGTCCCTTTCATTTGGCGACTGGTGCGGGGATGGCAACTTTGGTAATTTTACTGCTGGGAATTGGTGTAGTCGGTACGCTGGGATACTACGGCAATTTGGGTCACTCGGCTCATTTACCGGCAGGATTAGCTGTTGTTGCTTTGGTATTGGTTTCTGTTGGAAGCGGGCTGAAAATTGGTCCTAAACATCCTTGGGCGCGTCCCCTCCACATCGGCACTAATTTGGCTTTGTTTGGGGCATTTGTGGCTGTGTCGATCACAGGATGGACGATCGTACAAAAGTATTTGCCGAAAGTTTGAAACCTGTCTATTTAACCTCAAACTATACCAAATTTGCCAGGAAAACCATATATGTAAGGTGCGCCACAGCGCACCCTAGGTTTAATTTTTTTGCGTGAGTACGCTTTTTGTGATGAATTCTAAAATATGCTGCGCGGTAATCTGTGGCTTTTCTAAGTGGGGAACGTGCCCGCAGTCTGGTATCCAAATTAGTTGAGAATTTGCGATCGCCCTTGCAAACTTTTCCGCATCCGCCGTCCCCAAAATCCGGTCTTGTTTTCCCCACAAAATCAGCGTCTGCTGCTGAATTTGCGATAATTTTTCCCCAAAACCACCGTAACCGCCACTTTTGGTAAACGCAATTAAAGCTTGATTCCAGTTGGGCATTTCCAAGTGCAAAGCAGCACAAGTTTGAGCGTCTAGAGAAGCCAAATTTTTATCGAAATAAGCATTGACACTAATTCGCTGGCGAATTTTTGGATTGCGTAAAAATGAAGTTGCCAGATACCCTAAAGGAGGAATTAAAAACTTTCCCTTATTAGAACTGATGGCAAAACCTGCGCTATCTATTAACACTAATTGTTTTACAGCTTCGGGATAATTGAGAGTGAAATCAATTGCTGCTGCACCTCCCATTGAAGCGCCCACTAAGATTACAGGCTGCGAAATTAGCGTTTTCCAGAAATAGTAGAGGTGACTTTCAATTGCCCTCGCGCTGAATGCCAAACCCGCCGCTCTTTCTGTAAACCCGAAACCCAACAAATCAACCGCCCAAGTTTCATTTTCGGCAGCTAGCAGCGGCAACAGGCGGCGGAATTCAAACAAGGAACTGTCGAAGCCGTGAAGTAGCAAAATCGGTGTTTTGCCGCTGCCTTGGCGCACGTAGGTTGTGGCAATTGGCTCAGAAGATAGGGGAGTTGTAATTGCCTCCCGTTGAATGCTTTGGGCTAAGGCTATTGAGGTAGATTCTGTGAGTTGTGCGATCGATTTTGGCAGAAAACTTGCTGGCATAATTCTTGATAAATTGTGAATCGGTAGGGGCAGTGTCGCTGTGTTTCCCCAACATTTAAGTATATAGGCTTGCTCGCTCGCTATTTGAGGAGTTGGGGCGAGTCATTAAAATTGGATCGATACTTAGTATCCCTCTGCCCAGCCTAAGCCTGAGTTTCTTAACCTGATGTTAAAATATGTTATAATCGTTGCCAATAATTCCTGTTGAATATACTATTACCTTCCTCTGCGTCAAGAGCACCTCTGCGGTTTTTTCACAAAAACTCATGAATAAATCCAATAAAATTAGCATAATCTTTACTCAAACATCTTAATATAAGTTCAACAATTTTTACAAGTATTCTAAAATCTCCAAAAGATACTGACGATCACTCAAACTCCATGCCTCAAAACCATACAAACTAAAATTGGCGGGAAAAACTGTGCAACTGCGCCAAAACAGTATAAGCAGGTTTGAAAAAATTGCCCGGAATTACCGACATTAATCTAGTATTTACCACATAAAGTTTCGGTATAAAAAATAGCAAATGCGACCTAAGATTTAAAATTTAGAATTACTTTATGGCTGTGTATAGATAGCCAAAAATTAAGTATTTCTTCGCCGACTTTTTCTGGATAGAAGTGGTGAAAGAAATGCCTACCGTCTTGACATTCCCAAAGCCTATCGCCTTGTTTAAGAAATTTCGACCAGCGACGCATGACAACAGGAGATACCAGAAAATCTGTTTTGCTGCTGCATATTAACAAAGGTACTTCTACACCTTGCTCGCGGGGATTACTAATCCTAAATAAGGAGTGAGGACAAGGAGAAAAGGCTAAGTCATCCTCAAAATATGATATGAATTTTTGATGGATAATTTTATTTGGGCATCCCAGCATATCGCCAACGATTTGATTCAAAACTTGTTTGCGGCTCCAGGGAAAAGCTGAAAGATACGTATAGTAATGTGCTTGCCAATTAATAGCAGATGGCACACCGACAGATAAAAGCCCCAAAGAACTTACTTTGTGAGGATAGCGGCGCGCATACATTAAACCAACTAATCCGCTGGTACTGTGGCCTATTAGATGAATTGGGCGATCGCGCCCTGTTAAAAAATCGTGCAAAAGTTCAACTGCTATATCTAAAGAGCAAGCTTCATCTTCAGTTTGTTGGTATTCCCATATTTGCACTGGTACAGAATTATTTAAGTAGGAAAGCAGCGACCGATCGAAGAATTGCAAACTCGGACTTACACTTAACCAAAGTACGTCATCTGAACTAAATTTCATCTATTTTAAGTTTGAGATCGAGTTATTAACAATAATAATTTATCTGCTAGATTTTCAGGGCGGGTTGAGTGCGTAATTTTGATTGCCTAACATCATCTAATTACAAAACTCACCCTGCTACTGTTCAGTCTACAAGCTAAATTATTTCTTGAGTTGAGATCCCCAAGATTTGATGCGCGATTCCGTCAGATATGATTGGTTGTCTTCATCAATAGCAAGACCCAAAAACTTGCCATTAACGACTGCTTTAGATTCATTAAAATCATAGCCCTCTAGGGGCCAATAACCGACTGTTTCGCCGCCCTGTTCGGAAATTTTTTCAGCCAGAATCCCCATGGCATCCATAAAATTATCCGGGTAGCCTTCTGGGTTGCCAGTTCCCACATAAGCTACTTTTTTCCCGCTAAAATCAATATCATCTAGTTCGGTAAAAAAACCTTCCCAGTCGCTTTGCAGTTCGCCGATATTCCAAGTCGGACAAGCGATAATCAGACATTCGTATTAGGCAAAATCATCATTTTAAACGCTGCATATCTCGTGCAAGCTTACGATATGGCAGCCAAATTTATCCCGAATCATTTCAGCTACCGACTCAGTTTTCCCAGTTGTAGTTCCGTAGAAAAGACCAATTGCTTTTGACATTTTTACTCCGAAGGTGAAACTTGACAGTGTTTAAAATTTATTTTTTTTGAGTCAGGATTTGGCATTTCCTGCCTGCAATTCAGACAAAAACAGTAGACACGGTTGTGGCAAACCTGAGAAATTAGGGAGTCAAGGCAGCAAGGACACTGTTTTTTCATCGGGTTAAAGTTGAAAATTCATCAACCAAGCTGACTCGCTCATATCGGGGTCTGGTTCGCAGTCAATTAGTAACAAATTCAGCGTCGTTTGTACTTTTAGACTGCGCGGGATGCCGGCGGGTACAAACACAAATACTCCCGGTTTTAAAGAGACTGTTCGATCGCACACCGTGAGAGTCCCCACTCCTTCTAAGACGGCGAGGGTTACATCTTTGGAGTTATCGAGGTCAGGTATTTCGGAATTTTTACCCAAACTCATCAGTTTTTGGCTGTCGGCGGGTTGTCCGTCGCTGATTTGCGAGGCTGACGCGGAAACTATTGCTGCTGTCACGGTGATTGACCTCCAGGTACTATTAACTTCCGGCACTTATTGCAATTAATATTCAATAAGCTACCATGGAATTTCGATATATTATCAAGAGTAAAACATTAAGATTTGTTACAAAAGGCTGTCAAACTAGGTTTCAGCTCAACGTTAGCAGCCCCAAACTAAGACTAGGCGGTATTTTTGGACGTTCAGACCGCGCGGCACAAGGGCTTAACTTACAAAATAGTTGGTAATTATTTGCAGTTAGTTCTTGAAATTACGTTTGTAGGGCGATCGCCAATATAGCAATTCTCAAATGCCTGCAATACAGTAAGGTTAAGCGCTGCGTGCGTACCCTCAAAAATGCAACAGAGGCGGGTTTGAGCCGGATTTGTCGATCGCCAAAACCCATCTCAAACTCGCCCCTAATGACAACAATCAACAATTAACCGACTAATTCTTCGCCCCTACGCCAACATACATAATCGACGTATCCTCATTAATTTTGATTTTAAACAAGCCAGACTTTTTGTAATCAAAATAGTTAGCGATATTAGAGATTAGCACTTGAGAAACTTGTCGGAAACTTTCCCCGGAAGGAAATAGCTGCTTTCCACTTGTAAAATTCCCCCAAAAACCGTGCATCTGGGCTAAAATAGCGCCCATTTCTCCAAACATATCAAAACCTTTTATTTCAATATTTCCAAAACCCGTATCGCGCATTACCACAGACAGTTCCTCCGGGGTAATAAACTTGTCCCAATCGTGAACGCCCCGCTTAATTTCCTGCAATGTATTTTCCATCAGTCCAATCATCACAATTTGCGAGGAAAAAGTGCGGTTGATTGTATCAAAAAAGAACAGTCCCCCGGGCTTGAGAATCCTGTGAACCTCAGACACAACTTTTTTGTAATCGGCCACGTGTTCCAAAACATCCACGCAGATTACAACATCAAAGGTATTGTCATCGTAGGGCATATTTTCGGCAAAACCTTGCCTGTAGTCAATCTCAAAACCGCTGGTAACTGCGTGATTTTGAGCTGCTACAATACATTTCTCCGATCGATCTATTCCAGAAACCACAGCGCCTCTCTCGGCCATAAACTCGCAAGAAAAGCCGCCGCCGCACCCGACATCTAAGGTTTTCAGCCCTCGCCAATTAGTCGCGTGTCTGTCGAAAAACTCAAATCTGGGTTTGTTTAGATGGTATAAGGCATAAATTTTAGCATTTTCGTCCCACCAATTATCTGCATTTTCATCATAAAATTCTAAATCATTTTTTACTTCTGTTTTCTGCACGATTTTCTCAGTCCTAATTAGTGGAAAATATAGATGGCGATCGCACCTTTGCTTGATTTTATAGTAATGACGCCAAAAAAAACAATTTCTGTAGAAAATCGGATGTTTCGTGACGAGTTCACAGGCAGACACCGGGTTTTTGAATCTGTGGGCGTAAGTTCTATTTTCTCGTGAATTGTGAATCGCCACAGTTGTTTATTATAATATCTTTGGCATAAATTTAAACCAGATGGATCGCGTTTCTATTATCATCCCAGCCCTCAACGAAGCGACTTGTCTGGAACGCACCCTCCGCCAACTCAGCATCCTTAATCCTCCCGCTTGGGAAGTGTTTGTGGTAGACGGCGGCAGTCAAGACGAAACAGCGGCGATCGCACTTTCCGCCGGCATCCGCGTTATTTCTAGCAGTACAGCCGGACGTTCCCTGCAAATGAACTTAGGTGCTCAAGTCGCCACCGGTGAAATTCTGTGCTTTCTCCACGCCGATACTTTAGTTCCCGACGACATTGTAGCAGTCATCCAGAAAACATTGTCCGATGCCGAAATTGTCGGCGGCGGGTTTATCTCCCTGATGGCTGGTTCGCAGCAAACAAGATGGGGTTTTTCCCTCCACAATTACCTGAAAACTTATTACGCGCCGCTGTTATTTCGACCTCATTTATTTTTCCAAGGATTGCGCCTGCTGTTTGGCGACCAAGTTATTTTTTGTCGCCGTACCGATTTTTGGGAAGGCGAGGGTTTCGATGCTGCGCTGCCAATTATGGAGGAAGCGGATTTGTGTTTGAAGTTAGTGCGACGGGGGAGACTTAAGTTAGTCAATCGGGTAGTGGAAAGTAGCGATCGTCGAGTTGCGAATTGGGGCGAATTTAAAGCTATTGCGATCTATCTTTCGATTGGTTTTTTGTGGGGTTTTGGCGTTTCCCCAAGGTATCTCAAGCAGTTTTATGAAGACATCCGCTGAAACACAAAATTTGATTAAATTCCCAAAATGTACTGCCTGTAATTTTTTGGCAAAACTTTTTCCAATAGGTAAATAATCGCCCAACAACCTAACAAAGTCCCCATAACTAAAAAGCCGAGTTTCAGCAGGGGATTTACCGGGTCAATAAACTTATAAAACACTAACAACACATATTTCACTACTGTCGAATCCAGGAGATATATAGGGAATGAGTAAGCAGCCAATATTTTGACTAACCCCGATACTCTACTGGGAAGTGCGATACTCTTAGAAAATGCGAGGATGGACAATACGAAAAAAATTGCGTATCCTTGAGAAGATATTTTAAAAAACGATCGCAGAAACCATCCCTCCGAATTAACTCCATTTATCAGGTAATATTCCCAAATGCTCGCTATATAAAAGAGGATAGTGGCCGCTAAAATTGGTATTTTTCTACGTTCTAGAACGGGTTGAATTCTGTCATAGGAAAAGCCCAAAAATAGACCAGTTGAAAATGGCAAAATCCAACTGAAAATCCAGCGCTCCATCAAAGGTAGAGGTATTGATATGTATTGGAAAGCGGTTAAGTAGAAGAAGATTGTAAAAATTGTTTGAATTGTTAAGCCCAAAGCCAAAACTTTTCTGGGTTCTAAAAAATTTAATTTCACGAGAAGCCACCACCAGCCGTAGCATTGAACAATCACAACGATGAAGTAATAGGGAGGCATCACTGAACCCGTCAAGATATCTCTGAGTAATGAAAGTAAATCAAATTTTTCGATTTCTCCCAAATTATTTAAGATGTACACAGCTACTGACCAAAACAGATAAGGGGGTAGAATTTTTGACAGTCTTTTTTTAACTACCAGTGCGGGATTATTTTGATTTTCCAGTTTGTTGGTGAGAAAAAAACCGCTCAACAGTAAAAATGCAGGTACACAGAACAGTTGAAATGTATCGATCGCCACAAATAAAATTCTGCGATCGCGAAATGTGAAGAACCCAGCATGAGTAATCACAACACTGACGATCGCTAAAGCTCGGATCAAATCAAATTCAGCGAACCGATTAGAAACTTTTTGCATGGTAAAAATTAGATTGTAAAAATTTGAATCAAATTAGGAATTTTTTGTCCGATCAGTTTTCACCAAACTTTAGCATAAAATTTTATATTTGCTCCCTCTTTACAAAACTTATGTCGGCAAAAATAAGTCACCGAGTGCTGGGATTGAGGAATAAAGACTATAGAGACTATTCCTAAAAAAAAATCTACCTAATTTAGGTAGATTTTTATCAAGGTTCAAGCAATGAGTTAACTGTTGGCTAACCGTTGCTGTGATGGATGTGCGACGCAGAAACACTATCCAACCGATCGCGCCCGTTGCGGATCACGCGCAGCATATCGCTGAGCTTCTGCTCGATATTATCGAGCACTTGGTCAGCATAATCGTCGGCTCCGTTTTGAATTTCCTCGCATTCAGCCATCGCCCTGACTCTCATCTCTTCCAATTCCTCTTGAGCCTGGTAGCGAATTTGTTCGACTTCCGCCAGCGTGGCCTGCTGAATTGCCTCGCAGTCGAGCAAAACTTGCTGTCGCAACTGATCTGCTTCTATCTTCGCCTGCTGGAGCAGGCCCATATCATTTAAAAGTTCTGCGGCTCGCTGTTCTGCTGCTTCTATCACTTCCTGAGCGTAAAGTTCCGCCTCTTGAAGCAAGTCGTCCTTGTGCCGGATGATCGTCTCGGCTTCCTGAAAGGCGATCGGCAAATTTAGCCTCACCAAGTCTAACTGATCGAGCAACTGTTCTTCATCCACCAGAGTGCGTCTGGTCATAGGAATTCGCGGGCTGTCGAGAACAATTTCCTCAAGCCTGTTCAATTCCCGCTGGATGTCTACTCCTGCGGTTCGGGTGGGATCTCCGAAGGCGGCTGTGTTCTGAGGTGGTTCGTTCTCAGTGCAGAGGCCGGTACTGTCGGGTTCGATGCGAGTTGGTTCCTGCTGGCGTAACATTTGTAAATATCTAGGGCGACGTGTTTCGGAACAAGATGATCTACGGAGCCACCAAACTTGGCTATTTCTTTAACTACACTACTACTTAAAAAGCTGTACTCGTTAGAAGTTGCCAAAAAAACTGTTTCAATTTCGCCCAGAAGGGTTTTATTGGTGTGGGCCATCTGGAGTTCCATTTCAAAATCTGTTAGTACCCGGAGCCCCCGCAGCAGCACTTTGGCTTGTCGAATCTTAGCATAGTTTACTGTCAAACCCTCAAAACTGTCTACTTCTACGTTTGGCAAGTGTTGGGTAGAGCGCCGGATCTGCTCGAGCCGTTCCTCTACGGTGAACAGAGGGGTTTTGCTGGGGTTTTTGACTACGGTAACAATTACCCGATCGAACAGTTTAGATCCCCGCTCGATAATGTCTGCGTGACCGAAGGTAATGGGGTCAAAGCTGCCTGGATAGATTGCAATCACGAGTTTGGCTCAACCGAGTGGGGGGGAGTGGGGGAGTGGAGGAGTGAGGGAATGGGAGAGTGGGGCAGTGGGAGACTGGCAAAGCCGGAGATGTGGAAAATCTTCCTTCTTCCTTCTTCC
>Ga0164304_10000075_pt1 | contig 21395 bp, 21 predicted proteins | sample Whisoiple_217_MG_FD_110216 | JGI IMG/M metagenome (GOLD analysis project Ga0164304, IMG submission 110216) | Soil microbial communities amended with pyrogenic organic matter from upstate New York, USA - Whitman soil sample_217_MG | ecosystem: Environmental > Terrestrial > Soil > Agricultural...
GCATCGATCTGCCCCGCAAGGCCTTTCGACGTGGCGCCGACGATGGCTTTGGTGCTCAGCCGTATCCGCTTCCCGGACTCGTCGGCCAGTCCACGCGCGATCAGCACCCCGGGCAGCTCGTCACCGCTCTGGCAGCCGTAACCGCAGGCCGTCGAGTCGCCGAACACCATCAGGTGCAGGTTGAAGGGCATGCCGCGGTGCCAGCGCTCCACCGGGCCACCGCCGGGGGAGTAGATCCCGTCGGCCCGCGGCGGCATGTCCCATGACTTCGGAATGACGCGTCGGGCCTGGTCAGCCTGTCCGCTCAGGTAGCTGCGGGCTCCGACATAAGTGCCCGTCGACGCGAGTGTGGCCGCGGCCGCGATGGCGACCGTGGACCGACGCGATGCACGAATCCTCACGACGCCATTTTATTCGCGAAATCAGGTGTTCTCCGCGTGGCGAGGCATGTGGGCCGGTCACGGTGCGGTATCAAGTCCGGTATCGAATCAGTTTCTTTGATTGTTGAACTGGTTATCGATGTCAAGCTAAGTTATCCGGACTGGCCGAGCAACGAGCCACCCCCGGGCACTACAGCGTCGTAGGAAGTGGTGGCGATGACGGCACCAAGCAAAGTTCCGAGTACCCCTCGCGCTGCAATCAGCGCAGCTAGAGGGCATAAACCTCGTAAGTTTCCGGTCAGCGACGGGGCGCCGGTCGAGGTCGTCGAGGACGGTCCGAGCCTGCAGGGACGGCTGCTCGCACTGGCCGCAATGCTGACGATCAAGCCAACTCTGGCAATCGGCAGCTACGCTCCCCGCGTACCCTGGCCGTTCGGGCTTGTGGACATGGCGTGTCGCGTGTTGAAGCCCGCACCCGGCACCGTCCGGGCCACAATCGCGCTGCCCAACTGCAACGCCCAGCTGGTGCGCGCCGCGGGCGTGCTGCCTGCCGACGGCAGGCGCCGCATCGTGCTCTATATGCACGGCGGCGCATTTCTGACCTGCGGCGTGAATAGCCATGGCCGGCTGGTCGAGACGCTGTCCAAATTCGCCGACAGCCCGGTGCTCGTCGTCAACTACCGGATGATCCCGAAGCATTCCGTCGGCCAAGCGCTCGACGACTGCTACGACGCCTACAAGTGGCTGCGCCTCAAGGGTTACGACCCCGAACAGATCGTGCTCGCCGGCGACTCCGCGGGCGGATATCTCTCGCTCTCCCTCGCCGAGCGGCTGCAGCAGGATGGGCTGGCCGGTGAATCGCCCGCCGCCATCGTCACCCTGTCGCCGCTGTTCGAGATCGACAACGAGGCGCGCGCCAACCATCCGAACATCCGATCCGACGCGATGTTCCCCCCGAAGGCGTTCAACGCCCTGGTGGAGCTGGTCGAGGCGGCCGCGGCGCGCAACGCCGTCGACGGCAAGGTCGAAGAGGTCTTCGAGCCTCTCGACCACATCGAGCCGGGGCTTCCGCGCACCCTGATCCATGTGTCGGGGTCCGAGGTTCTGCTGAATGACGCCCGCAAGGCGGCGCACATGCTGGCGGCGGCCGGCGTACCGGTCGAGGTCCGAGTGTGGCCAGGGCAGATGCATGTATTCCAGATCGCCGCACCCGCGGTGAAGGAAGGCACCCGATCGCTGCGCCAGGTCGGCGACTACATCCGAGAGGCCACCTGGTAAGCGTTTCCGCGGCCTGACACGATGGACGCATGCGCATCGCCCGGCACCTCAGTGAGCTCATCGGCAACACCCCCCTTGTTGAGCTGAACTCGGTCGTCCCCGAGGGCGCGGGCAGGGTGGTCGCCAAGATCGAGTACCTCAACCCGGGCGGCAGCTCCAAGGACCGCATCGCGGTGAAGATGATCGACGCGGCGGAGGCCAGCGGCGAACTGAAGCCGGGCGGCACGATCGTCGAACCCACATCTGGCAACACCGGTGTCGGCCTCGCGCTTGTCGCCCAGCAGCGCGGCTACAAGTGCGTCTTCGTCTGCCCAGACAAGGTCAGCGAGGACAAGCGAAACGTGTTGCGCGCCTACGGTGCTGACGTTGTGGTCTGCCCGACCGCGGTGGCGCCCGACGACCCGGCGAGCTACTACAGCGTCTCCAACCGACTCGTCGAGGAGATCGATGGCGCGTGGAAACCCGACCAGTACTCCAATCCGATGGGTCCCGTCAGCCATTACGAGACAACGGGTCCCGAGATCTGGAACGACACCGATGGCACGGTCACCCATTTCGTCGCCGGGGTCGGCACCGGGGGCACCATCACCGGTGCGGGCCGGTATCTGAAAGAGGCGTCCGCGCAGCGACCAGAAGGCGCCGTGAAGGTCGTCGGCGCCGATCCGGAGGGCTCGGTGTACTCGGGTGGCACGGGTCGGCCCTACCTCGTTGAAGGTGTCGGCGAAGACTTTTGGCCGTCGGCCTACGACCCGACCGTGCCCGACGAGATCATCGCCGTCTCCGACGCCGACTCGTTCGACATGACACGGCGGCTTGCCCGCGAAGAGGCCCTTCTGGTCGGCGGGTCCTGCGGAATGGCCGTGGTCGCCGCGATCGAGGTCGCGCAGAAGGCCGGACCGGATTCGCTTGTCGTGGTGCTTCTGCCGGACGGCGGACGCGGTTACCTGTCAAAGGTTTTCAACGACGCGTGGATGTCTTCCTACGGCTTTCTGCGCAGCAGGCTCGACGGGTCGCTCGAGCAGGCGACGGTCGGCGACGTGTTGCGGGGCAAGTCCGGCGCGCTGCCTGATCTGGTGCACACGCACCCGTCGGAGACCGTGCGCGACGCGATCGGCATCCTCCGTGAGTACGGGGTGTCGCAGATGCCGGTCGTCGGAGCCGAGCCGCCGGTGATGGCCGGTGAGGTGGCGGGCAGCGTTTCCGAGCGGGAGCTGCTCTCCGCCGTTTTCGAGGGCCGGGCGAAGCTGGCCGACGCGGTCTCCCAGCACATGTTGCCGCCGCTGCCGTTGATCGGCGCCGGCGAAATGGTGAGCCACGCGGCGAAGGCACTGCGCGACTGCGATGCCGTGATGGTGGTGGAGGAAGGCAAGCCGGTCGGTGTGCTGACTCGCCATGATCTCCTGGGATTCCTGTCCGACGGTGCCACCCGCCGCTAGCGGTTGCGATAACCCGAATTACGGCCAAAAGGCCTGCACACGACACCTTTGGCGAACCTTGCCGAAGGCGCTGCGCTGAGCTAATTCTCAGGTAGATTAAGCACGCTCGTTCCCAGCTAACGAAAGACTGGAAGGCGTCCATGACCGATCAACCGCCACCTCCGCCTGGTAATTACCCCCCGCCGCCACCACCGCCAGGTGGATACCCGCCGCCCCCTCCGCAGAGTGGAGGCTTTCCGCCTTCCCAGGGCGGAGGCTACCCGCCGCCGCAGGGTGGCGGATTTCCGTCGCAGGCCGGACCGGGCGGAGCATTGCCCAAAGAGGCGTACACGCCGTGGGGCACCCGCGTGTTGGCGTACATCATCGACTACATCCCGGTGTTGATCCTCGAGGGCATCGGCTGGCTGTTGCTCATCGGAACGCGCGAAACCGCTTGCGTCACAGACACATCGGAATACGACCTCGGTGAATTCTGCGCAACCGGCGCATCGACGATCGGGCAGTTGTCGATCGCTCTCACCGGTTTGATCGCACTCGCCTACGTGATCTGGAACCTGGGCTATCGGCAGGGCACGACGGGCTCGAGCATCGGCAAGGGCATCATGAAGTTCAAAATCGTCAGCGAGAAGACCGGGCAGCCAATCGGTTTCGGCATGTCGATCGTCCGCGAACTCATCTACCTGGTCGCCGCGGGCCTCTGCGGAATCATCTGGCTGGTCGCCGTCCTGTTCCCGCTGTGGGACCCGAAGCGGCAAACTCTCGTCGACAAAATCATCTCCACGATCGCCGTACCCCTGTAAAGGCTCAACCCTCAACTTCGGAAGGTTCGATGAACAATCCACCACCACCACCCCCTCCCGGCGGCTACCCGCCATCGGGACAGGGTGGTTATCCACCACCGCCGGGACAGGGCGGCTACCCGCCGCAAGGGCAGGGCGGCTACCCGCCGCCACCGGGACAGGGTGGCTACCCGCCGCCACCGGGACAGGGTGGCTACCCGCCGCCTCAGCAAGGTGGTTATCCACCGCCGCCCCCGCCGAGTGGTTATCCGCCGCCTCCCCACCAAGGCGGATATCCGCCTGCACCTCAGCAGGGCGGATATCAGCAGGCGCCCGGGGGTTACCCGCCCGCGGGTCCGCCGGGTTACGGTGGCGCACAACCGTATAGCGTCGGTGAGGCGTTCTCCTGGGCGTGGAACAAGTTCACCAAGAACGCGGCCCCGCTCATCATCGCCACGCTCGTCTACGGCTTGATCATCGTCGTCCTGCAGGTGATCGTGAACCTCCTGCAGGCAGCCGTCAGCCCCGGAGTGAGCGACTACTCGTCAAGCGGAAGCGGTTTCTCGTACTCGTGGAGCACCACGTCCATGGGTCTCGGCGGGATTCTCATCTCGATCGTCGGCTGGTTCGTGTTGCTGATCGTCGGTGCGGCAATACAATCCGGCTACATCAGTGGTGTGCTCGACATCGCCAACGGCCAACAGGTGTCGGTCGGATCGTTCTTCCGGCCTCGCAACATCGGCCAGGTCATCATCGCGGGATTGATCGTCGGCGTCATTACGACGATCGGCTTCTTCCTGTGCATCATCCCTGGCGTGATCGCCAGCATCATGCTGGTCTTCACCATCGTCGCCCTGCTCGACCGCAACCTGTCACCGGTCGACGCGGTGAAGACCAGCTTTGAGCTCAGCAAAGCCAACTTCGGCAATGTGTTCGTCACGTGGCTGGCCATGGTCGCGACCGCTTTCGTCGGTGCGCTGCTGTGTGGTGTCGGCCTTCTCGTCGCGGTTCCCGTCGCCGCGTTGATCCTGGTCTATGCCTGGCGGCGGCTCAGCGGCGGCCAGGTCGCACCGCTCACCCCGTAGCTGACGTTCATCGGAAGGCGCTGACTCCTGTCAGCGCCTCTCCGATGACCAGCTGGTGTACCTCGGACGTGCCTTCGTAGGTCAGCACCGACTCGAGGTTGTTGGCGTGCCGAAGCACCGGGTATTCCAGCGTGATTCCGCTGGCGCCCAACAGGGTTCGGCACTGCCGCGCTATCTTGATCGCTTCCCGGCAGTTGTTCAGTTTGCCGAAGCTGACCTGTTCCGGGCGGATTCGTCCCTCGTCCTTCAGCCTGCCGAGGTGCAGTGCCAGCAGCTGGGCCTTGCCCAGCTCGACTGCCATGTCGGCGATCTTGGCCTGTGTCAGTTGATAGCCAGCCAGCGGCTTGTCGAACACCTCACGGCTGCCCACGTATTCGATTGCCGTCTCCAGGCAGTCCCGTGCGGCGCCTACGCTGCCGAACACGATGCCGAACCTGGCCTCCGACAAACAGGCAAGGGGACCCGACAAACCCCGCGCCTGCGGCAGCTGCGCCTCGGCAGGCAGGCGCACGTCGTCGAGATGGAGCTCCGAGGTCACCGACGCCCGCAGTGACAGCTTGCGCTTCATGTCGGTGGCGTTGAATCCCTTCGTTCCGCCGGGCACCAGGAAGCCGAGCACACCTTCCTCCGCGCGGGCCCACACGACCGCGACGTCGGCGACCGAGCCGTTGGTGATCCACATCTTGGAACCGTTGAGAATCCAGTCCGAGCCGTCGCGCCGTGCCGTGGTGCGCATGCCACCGGGGTTGGAGCCGAAGTCGGGCTCGGTCAGTCCGAAACAGCCGATGGCGTCGCCGGTGGCCATCGAGGGCAGCCACTGCTCGCGCTGCTCCTCGCTGCCGTGCCGGTGAATGGCGAACATCGCCAGCGAGCCCTGCACCGACACCAGGCTGCGCAGCCCGCTGTCGACCGCCTCGAGCTCCAGGCAGACCAGCCCATAGGCGGTGGCGGTCGAGCCGCCGCAGCCATAACCCTCCAGGTGCATGCCGAGGATCCCCAACTTGCCAAGGTCGGCGGCCAACTCCCGAACGGGGACTTCGCCGGCTTCGAACCATTCGGCGATGTGCGGGCGCAACCGCTGTTCGCCGAACCGGCGGATGGTCTCCCGCAACTCCTTGTCCTCGGGAGTCAGCAGGGCGTCGAGGTCGAGCAGGTCATCGATGGGGGCCGTAGCGCTCATGATCCATGTCTACACCCCCGAAAACCGCGACAGCCAGGAGTGCCGCGACCAGAACGGGTCAACCTTCCACGCCGGATTCCGATCGCTGACCCTGGGCCCAGGAGTGGGTGCCGATCCGGTCCAGAATCAGATCGGCGACCGTCTCTGGCTGCTCGTCGAGCAGCCAGTGCGATGTGCCTTCGAGAACCTCGAAGCGGTAGTCGGCGACGACGTAGTCGGCGCACAGCCGGGCGCACTTCTTTTTCAGCGCGACGTCGTTGTCGCTCCAGACATAGAGCGTCGGCACGGTGACCGCCTTGGCGGTCTGCCGTGGGCTGCTGAACGGCATGCCGCGATACCAGTTGAGCGCGGCCGTCAGCGCGCCCGGCCGCTGCAGCGCGTCCATCTCGGCTTCGGCCAATTCAGGCGCTGACCGCGACGCGAGGAATCCGGAGATCCCGCGCCTGCTCAGCAGCAACCGCTCCGGCAGCCACGGCAGCTGGAAGAAGAGCATGTACCAGGAGGAGACTGCTTGACGGCTGGTTGCGACGGCCTTCAGGAACGCCGCGGGGTGTGGCACCGACAACGCGGTCAACGTGTGCAGGCGTTCGGGAAACCGTTGCGCGACATACCAGCCGACGAACGCGCCCCAGTCGTGGCCGACGAGGTGTACCCGTTGCGCGCCGACGGTATCGATCAGCGTGACGATATCGCCGGCCAGTTCGGAATCGCCGTAATCGCGCCTGCGCTTGGGCCGGGCGCCGGGGGAGTAGCCGCGCTGCAGTGGCGCCAGGCAGCGGTAGCCCTGCGCGGTCAGCCGGTCGATGACCGGCTGGTACATCACGTTGCTTTCGGGAAAGCCGTGCAGGAGCACGACGACCGGTCCATCGGCAGGGCCGGCGTCGATAACGTCGAAGACGAGGTCGCCGCGGCGGAACTGTTCCATCGGCTGACGATATCCCGCGGACGGCCCCTCGTTAGGCTGGGCTGCGATGAGCGAATACAGCAGGTGGCGAGGTCTGTCCACGAAGGCCATCCACGCGGGATTCCGTCCCGACCCGCAGACCGGCGCCGTCAACGCGCCGATCTACGCCAGTTCGACGTTCGCCCAGGACGGCGTCGGTGGGCTGCGGGGCGGGTTCGAGTACGCCCGCACCGGCAACCCGACCCGCGCGGCGCTCGAGGCTTCGCTGGCCGCAGTGGAGGAGGCGACGTTCGGGCGCGCATTCAGTTCGGGTATGGCCGCCACGGACTGCGCGTTGCGCGCGATACTGCGGCCAGGTGACCACGTGGTGATGCCCGACGACGCTTACGGCGGCACCTTCCGGATCATCGACAAGGTTTTCACCCAGTGGGGCATCGACTACACCGCGGTGGCATTGTCGGATCTGGACGCTGTGCGGAACGCCATCACGTCGAAGACCAAACTGATCATCGTCGAGACACCGACGAACCCGCTGCTGTCCATCGCCGACATCAGCGCCATCGCTCGCATCGCCGCGCCGTCGAACATCAAGGTGTTGGTGGACAACACTTTTGCCTCGCCTGCCCTGCAGCAGCCGCTGTTGCTGGGCGCCGACATCGTGCTGCACTCGACGACCAAGTACATCGGCGGGCACTCCGACGTCGTCGGCGGCGCGCTGTTGACCAGCGACCAACAACTCGACGAGGCGTTCGCATTCCTTCAGAACGGGGCGGGTGCCGTGCCGGGCCCGTTCGACGCCTACCTGACCATGCGCGGCCTGAAGACGTTGGTGTTGCGTATGCAGCGGCACAGCGACAACGCCGCACTGGTCGCCGAGTTCCTGGCGAACCATCTCGGGGTCGATACCGTGCTGTACCCGGGGCTGCCGGACCATCCTGGACACGAGGTCGCCGCCAGGCAGATGAGTGCATTCGGCGGCATGGTGTCGGTTCGGCTGCGTGGAGGCATCGAAGCCGCACGTGAATTCTGTTCGCGAACAGAGGTTTTCATCCTGGCAGAGTCACTCGGCGGCGTGGAGTCACTGATCGAGTACCCGGGCGCGATGACACACGCGTCCACTGCAGGATCCCAGCTCGAGGTGCCCGCCGATCTGGTCCGGCTTTCGGTGGGTATCGAAGACGCGACGGATCTGCTCGCAGATCTGGAGCAGGCGCTAGGTTAGCGCGGGCCGCACCGCCGACGCGGTGACCGCGAGGTTCATCTCGGGCAGCGCCGTTTCGTACTCGTCCACCCAACCGCCGCCTGCAATTTCGCTGGCGCGCATGTGAACCCACCGCCAGCCGCGTTCATTCAGGCTCAGCAGCGCGCCGAGGCCGTCGACGGCATGCAACAACGAGATGATCGCCGCAGTCGGCGGTGTCGGTGGCTCGTTGTCGAACAGGGCCGACAGCAGCCCCGCGCGGGCCTGCGTCACTCGCTCGCGGTTGACTACCGGCCATGAGGGCGGATGATGAAAACGCTTGCCGTTCAACTGAACACGCCGGATCTGACCGGTGTTCTCCAGGAAGCCGACGATGTTGTCCTGCACTCCCCGGCGCAGCTTGGACACCGCGGCGGCCGGCGTCAGCGGCCGCCGTGCCAGCAAGTCGAACGCCGGGTCCATGATGGGATCCAGCGGCAACGGGCCGGCAAGGGCCACCAGTCGCCCCGGTGCGACGGCCTCGCCGTTCATCGAAGGACGGACCCGGCACAGCAGTGCCAAATCCAGCAGCACTGCCCCCGACAGCACGCGACTGCGTCGGGTCCGGTCGAGCCCGGGCTGCGCGTCGGCGTTGTCCAACAGCAGCAAGAACATGTCCTCGGCGATCTGCGCCACGGACGGACTTTAGCTGGCTGGTTCGGGTCGGGTTACGTCAGGAGTGATAGGGCTCGGCTTTGACCAGCGTGACCTTGACGGTGTTGCCGTTGGGCACCGTGTAGGTACGGGTCTCGCCTTCCTTGGCGTCGATCAGCGCACTGCCGAGCGGCGAGGCAGGCGAGTACACCTCGAGCTTGCCGTCGCTGACGCCTTCCTGACGGGTGGCGATCAGGAACGTTTCCTTGTCGGACTTGTCGTCGTTGTAGTAGACCGTGACGACCGAGCCTGGGAGGGCGACACCGGACTGCTTGGGTGCCTCGCCGACCTTGGCGATGTTCAGCAGTTCCTGCAACTGGCGAATCCGGGCCTCTTCCTGACCCTGCTCGTCGCGCGCCGCGTGGTACCCGCCGTTTTCCCGCAGGTCGCCCTCTTCGCGGCGGTCGTTGATCTCCGCAGCGATGATCGGTCGATGGGCGATGAGCTGGTCCAGCTCGGCCTTCAGCCGGTCGTGTGCCTCCTGGGTCAGCCAAGTGACCTGGGTGTCAGTCATGTCGTCGCGCTCCTGTCATCGTCTCGCGCTTTTAGCGGGTGAAGTCCGTGTCTCGTCTGCTGGGCGCTGCCGCATGTATTGCCACTCTGGCCAGCGCTCAATCCGCGCGCAAAAGCAGCAATACACGGTCCCAGCGGGAACCGTGTATCGGTCCATGTTACCACCGTCACGTCGGCCGGTTTTCACACAATCGCTTCCCGTCGTTTGTTGCCTGGCCCGCCAGACCCCGGTATCAGGAGGCCACCAGATAGCCGGGCACGTCCGTCCCACACCCGTACACGTCGCCGACCACCGGCGGCCGCGTGGACTTCACCGTCGTGGTGATATTCACCGTGTCCTGCGACGACGGCGGCACCAGCACCTCTCGGCGCCCGGTCTCGCTGCCGTCGATCGCGCGGGCGCGCACGATGCACACCACCGGGCGCGAGGGGTCGGAGCGGGTGACCTTGATCGTGACCGACAGGGTCTCGTCGTCGACCAGCTGGTATCCGCCCAGCTCACCCTGCACGTCGCCGCTGCCGAGCCGCTGCGACGCCACGATCGCGATCACCACGCCGGCCACCAGAACCAGCGCGGTCAGGGCGATCGCCCACCATCGACGCGATCGGCGTGACATGCGCTGCCGCCCGTAGCGGGCCGGGGGACGATCAATCATCTGAGTGTTTTCGGTGCCCCGTCGATCGGATACATGTACTAGGACTGGAACTATAGGGCTACCGAAATGGTTGAAATGTCTCGACGATGAGGAACCAGTTGAAGCAACTGCGGTTGATGGCGGTACATGCCCACCCGGACGACGAGTCCAGCAAAGGTGCGGCGACCATGGCCCGCTATGCGGATGAGGGTGCGCGCGTTCTCGTGGTCACACTGACCGGGGGAGAACGGGGCGACATCCTCAACCCGGCCATGGATCTGCCTGAGGTACACGGCCGCATCCACGAGATTCGGATCGACGAGATGGCGAAAGCCGCTGAGGTCCTCGGGGTCGAGCAACTCTGGCTCGGATTCGTCGACTCCGGGCTGCCCGAAGGCGATCCGCCGCCTCCGCTACCGGAAGGGTGCTTCGCGCTGGAGCCGCTGGAGGTGCCCACCGAGGCGCTGGTCCGCGTCGTTCGCGAGTTCAAGCCGCACGTCATGACCACGTATGACGAGAACGGTGGCTACCCGCACCCCGACCACATCCGCTGCCACGAGGTGTCCGTCGCGGCCTACGAGGCGGCCGGCGACTACCGGTTGTTCCCCAACGCAGGCACCCCGTGGAACGTCCCGAAGCTGTACTACAACCACGGCTTCCTGCGCCAGCGCATGCAGGTGCTACAGGACGAGTTCGCCAAACACGGCCAGGACGGACCGTTCGCGAAGTGGCTCGAGAAGTGGGATCCCGACGACGACCTGTTGAGTAAGCGGGTGACGACCCGTATCGAGTGCTCGAAGTACTTCGCTCAGCGGGACGAGGCCCTACTGGCGCACGCCACCCAGATCGACCCGAAGAGCTTCTTCTTCACCACACCGATGGAATGGCAGCAGCGGCTGTGGCCGACAGAAGAGTTCGAGCTGGCCCGGTCGCGAGTGCCGGTCAGCCTGCCCGAGACCGACCTCTTCGCGGGCATCGAGGCCGAGGATGACTGACACTCTGGTGATGATCGCCGGCCTGCTCGCCGACGAGGCGCCCAAGGACACCGGACCCGACTTCGGCAAGGCCAGCCCGTTCGGCCTGCTGATCGTCGTGCTGCTGCTGATCGGAACCTTCTTTTTGGTGCGGTCGATGAATCGGCACCTCAAGCGGCTACCGGAGTCGTTCGACCGCGAGAATCCGGAATCGGATCAGGCCGTCGACGAAGGAACCGTCGAGCCGGATGCGGGCAACAAGGCTCCCTAGTGAGTCGAGAATGAGCCCGGGCAACACCCTCGGCGAGGCCACCAGCCCGTACCTGCGCCAGCACGCCGACAACCCGGTGCACTGGCGTCAGTGGAGTCCCGAGGCGCTGGCCGAGGCGGCCGAGCGGGATCAGCCGATCCTGCTGTCGATCGGCTACGCCGCGTGCCACTGGTGCCATGTGATGGCGCACGAGTCGTTCGAGGACGACGACGTCGCGGCCGCGATGAACGCGGGGTTCGTGTGTATCAAGGTGGACCGCGAAGAGCGTCCCGACATCGACGCGGTCTACATGAACGCGACCGTCGCGCTGACCGGGCAGGGCGGTTGGCCGATGACCTGTTTCCTGACCCCTGACGGCAGACCGTTCTTCTGCGGCACCTACTACCCGAAGCCGAACTTCCTGCAGCTGCTCGCCGCTGTCAGCGATACGTGGCAGAGCCGGCGCGACGAGGTCGAGCGGGCGTCTGACCAGATCATCACCGAGCTGCGGTCGATGGCGACCGCGCTACCCGGCGGCGGCCCCGCGGTGCAGGCCACCCTGTGCGACCACGCCGTCGCCGCCGTGCTGGACGACGAGGACACGGTCAAGGGCGGGTTCGGCGCAGCGCCCAAGTTCCCGCCGTCGGCGCTGCTTGAGGCACTTCTGCGCAGCCAGGAACGCACCGGTGAGCCTGCGCCGCTGGCGACCGTCGAGCGCACCGCCGTCGCGATGGCCCGCGGTGGTATCTACGACCAGCTCGCCGGTGGCTTCGCCCGCTACAGCGTCGACGACTCGTGGGTGGTACCACACTTCGAGAAGATGCTCTACGACAACGCATTGTTGCTGCGGGCCTACGCGCACTGGGCGCGCCGTACCGGTAATGCCTTGGCGCGCAGGGTCACCCGCGAGATAGCGCGGTTCATGATCGACGAGCTCAGCGCCGATGGCATGTTCATCTCCTCGCTGGACGCCGATGCCGACGGCATCGAGGGCCTGACCTATGCGTGGACGCCCGCCCAGCTGCACGAAGTGCTTGGTGACGACGACGGGCGTTGGGCAGCAGCGATTTTCGGCGTCACCGACGCGGGTACGTTCGAGCATGGCAGCTCGGTGCTGCAATTGCCGTCGGACCCCGACGACGTCGAGCGGTTTGATCGGGTCAGGACCGCTCTGCTGGCCGCCCGGTCGACTCGGCCCCAGCCTGGTCGCGACGACAAGGTCGTCACGGCATGGAACGGCTGGGCGGTCACCGCGCTCGCCGAGGCGAGCGTCGCGCTCGCCGAGGTCGAATTCCTCGATGCCGCAACGCGATGCGCGCGATCGGTGCTCGACCTGCACACAGTAGACGACAGGCTGCGCCGCGCCAGCCTCGGCGGCCGCGTCGGCGACAGCGCCGCAATCCTCGAGGACTATGCGACTCTGGCGACCGGGCTGCTGACGCTGTACCAAATCACCGGCGGAGCCGAGTGGCTGACCGCTGCCACCGGGTTGCTCGACGCCGCGCTGGAGCACTTCGCCGATTCCGACCATCCCGGCCGGTGGTTCGACACCGCCGACGACGCCGAACAGCTGTTGGTGCGGCCCGCCGATCCGCTGGACGGGGCGACGCCATCAGGTGCCTCGTCGATCACCGAAGGCCTACTCACCGCTGCGCATCTGGTGCCCGCATCGCACGCCGATCGGTACGCGTCTGCCGCCGCGGAGGCGTTGTCGACGGCGACACCGCTGCTGGCACGATTACCGCGTTCGGCCGGACACTGGTTGGCCGTGGCCGAAGCTGCCGTGCGCGGCCCGATCCAAATCGCCGTCGCGACACAGGGTTCCGACTCGGCGCTGCTGCGAGCGGCCCGCCGTCTGGCGCCTGGTGGTGCGGTCGTGGTCGGTGGCGCGGTGAACTCGTCCGAGCTGCTGATCGACCGGGACCTGGTAGGTGGCGCCGATGCCGCCTACGTGTGCCGCGGCCGGGTGTGCGATCTGCCGGTAACCACCGCCGGGGATCTCGCGTCCGCGTTGGGCGTGCCCGTGTAGCCTTCGGCGCATGTCGAGCCCCGAAGACAACGCCAAGACCGTCAACCGCTACCTCGAGCTCGCCGCCAAGGGCAAGGTCGACGAGATCGTCGAGCTGTATGCGGTGGACGGCACCGTCGAGGATCCGGTCGGCGGCGAGGTGCACATCGGCCGCGAGGCGATCCGCGGCTTCTATTCGAAGATCCCGACGGGGAACAACCAGACTGAGCTGTTCACGCTGCGGGCCCTCGGGCAGGAGGCGGCGTTCTACTGGGCGCTCACCATCGAGCTGGGCGACGACCGAATGAAGATCGAGATCATCAGCACGATGACGTTCAACGACGACGGCAAGATCGCGTCGATGAAGGCCTACTGGGGCCCGGAGAATGTGAGTTCGGCGTGAAAACCTGCGCTGAACGCAGGAAATCACGCCGAAATCGCTAAGAGAAGACGGCGAACCACATCGCGATGTAGTGCAGGAGCGCGGCCACGGCCGTGCATGCGTGGAAGAACTCGTGGTGCCCGAAGGTCGTGGGCCACGGGTTGGGCCACTTCAGGGCGTAGAGCACACCGCCGATGCTGTAGAGCGCGCCGCCGACGATGAGCAAGACAAGGGCCGCGACACCGGCGCCGTGCATGATCGGACCCACGAACCAGGCCGCCACCCAGCCCAGCAGGATGTAGAGCGGCACGCCGAGCCAGCGCGGCGCCGACGGCCAGAACATCTTGAGCAGCACGCCTGCGATGGCGCCCGCCCAGACGATCCAGAACAACACCATGCCCTGGTTCGACGGCAGCGCCAACAGTGCGAACGGCGTGTAGCTGCCCGCGATGAAGACGAAGATCATCGAGTGGTCGGCCCGTTTCATCCACTTGCGCGCGGTGGCCGACCGCCAGGTCACCCGGTGGTAGGTGCCGCTGACGGCGAACATCGCCACGATGGTGAACGTGTAGAGCAGGGTCGCAAGGCCGGCCCTGGTGCCGACCATCGCCCAGGACACCGACACCAGCGTCGCGCCTGCGATGAGCGCGACCACGGCCGCGTACACATGGATCCAGCCGCGCGCTCTCGGCCTACCGATCGCATGGGCGACCCGGTCGACGACCGCCTCGGGAAAGTCCTCGGCGCCGTCACCGGCACGACGGGTGCGATCCGGTTCTTCTGTGTCGATCGAGGCGGTCACGTCACCCCCATTGCCTCTCGGTGATTCTCGATCGCCACAGTACTGTTAATTTTCGTGGAGATCATTCCCGCTCGTCTCAAGGAGCCGATGTACCGGCTCTACGAGATGCGGCTGCGGCAGGGTCTCGAGGCCTCGAAATCCGAACTGCCCCGCCATATCGCGGTTCTGTGCGACGGCAACCGGCGATGGGCCCGTGATGCTGGTCACGATGACGTCAGTTACGGCTATCGGGTGGGTGCCGACAAGATCGCCGAGATGCTGCGCTGGTGTCAGGAGGCGGGCATCGAGATGGCCACCGTCTACCTGCTCTCGACGGAGAACCTGCAGCGCGAACCGGATGAGCTGTCGTCGCTGATCGAGATCATCACCGACGTGGTGGAGGAGATCTGTGCCCCGGCGAACCGGTGGAGCGTGCGGACGGTCGGTGATCTCGAACTGCTCGGCGAGGAGCAGGCGCGGCGATTGCGTGACGCGGTGGAGTCGACCAACGGGCACGGGGACTTCCATGTGAACGTCGCCGTCGGCTACGGCGGGCGCCAGGAGATTGTGGACGCGGTGCGGGCGCTGCTCGGCAAGGAACTGGCCAACGGCGTCTCCGGTGACCAGCTGATCGAGGCCGTCACTGCCGAGGCGATCTCGGAGAACCTGTACACCTCCGGTCAGCCCGACCCCGATCTGGTGATCCGGACGTCGGGGGAGCAGCGGCTGTCGGGTTTTCTGCTGTGGCAGAGCGCGTACTCGGAGATGTGGTTCACGGAGGCCTACTGGCCGGAGTTCCGCCGGGTGGACTTCCTGCGCGCGCTGCGCGACTACACCGCGCGGCACCGCCGCTACGGTCGCTGAGCTCAGGCCGTCTGACACACTTGAGCTATGGCGGCGCTGTCGGCGTTGGTCTTCTCGCTCAGCTGGTGGCTGGGCCTGTACCTGCTGACCCGTGATCCCCGCAAGCCGGTGCTCGTGCTTGCCGCTGTCGGCCTGACGAGTTTCGCGGCGGTGGTGGCGCTCGACGCCGTGCGGGTGGTCAGCGGCTTGCACGTGCTCAGCAGCATCGAAATCTATCTGGTCGCAGTCCCCGGCATCGCCTGGTTCGCGGTGCTTCTCGAGCTGTCGCGGCCGTCGGACATGTGGCGCGGCCGCGCGGGCGAGATCGCACTGATCGCCGCGGTGGGCGTGGCGGCGTTCGTCGGTGCGGCGATGGCAGGCAACGTCGACGGGCCTGTGCGGCTTGGGCATTGGGTGATGTTCGCCGTGATCTCGCTGTCGTCTCTTGGCGCGATGCTGCGGGCGGTGTTCGGACCGTGGCAGCCGCGGCCGGTGGTGGGCTACGTCGTGGTCGCGACGCTGTTCTTCGCGCTCGGGAACGCCATCCTCGTCATCCCGCTCGGCCTTGTGCCCAGCTGGCTGGCCCTGGCGTCGACGGGATGCGACGTCGTGCTGCTCGGCGTCGCGGTGGCGATGTGGGATGCGTTCGACGAGGGACAGGCGTTGCGCGGCGACATGCTGCGCTCGTTCGTCGCGACAGGTGTGGTGGTGGTCCTGTTCGGCGGGCAGGCGTTGGTCGGAATGACGTTGACCGGTGAGCAGACGGCGCTGACGGTGCTGTTGTTCACCAGCGTCGCGATCGCGATAGCGATCAATGTGCTTGCCGATCCACTGGCCGGCCTTCTCGACCGGCTGGCGTTCTCCCGCTCACCGGGTCTACGCGCCGATCGCGCGACGTTGCGCCGCACCGAGGCGGCGCTGCCGTTGCGGTCGGCGAACCCGCTCTCCGATGTCGACGACGAGACCTTCGTCCGGCTCACCCGCCGCGCGCTCGGCCACTACGGCGACCTGTCCAAGCTCGTCGCCAGCCCGCTGACCGCACTGCCGGACATCGACGAACGGCTGGCCGCCCGCGGCGCACCCGACCAGCCGCTGGAACGCGCCAACGAGCTCAAGGCCCTGCTGGCCGACCGGATCGCCCGGCTCAAGCCACGCGACGGTGGCGACTTCGGCACCACCGAACAGTGGCGCCACTACAACGCGCTGTACTTCCCGTACGTCGTCGGTGTGCGGGCATATGCGCAGAACGCGACCGCGGCCGGCCTGGATCCCGTCGCCCGCCAGGCCTGGCAGTGGTTCGTCACCGAGGTGCCGCAGCGGTCGTTGCACAACTGGCAGAACGCCGCCGCCCGGCTGATCGCCGCCGATCTGCGCGGCAATCTGGTGACGGCGCAAGACCGCTGACCTGCGGTTGGCAGTAGCTGGCAGCGTCTGGCGTCGATCTGGCAGTGCGTTCTGCGCAACATCAGTGCCATGACCGCCATCACACCCCGGTCCGTCCGGGACACTCGAGATGTCGCCGCCGGTGCGGCTGAAGGCGACTCTCTGTTGCGTTTCGCCCTTCGCGCCGACGCCACCTTGTGCGGCGCGCTTGGGTTGTTCATCGCCATGGCCGCCGATCCGCTGTCGCGGCTCTCGGGTATGTCCGCCACATCCGAATGGATCGCGGGTGCCGCGCTCGTCGGTTACGGCCTCGCGCTCTATGTCGCCGCCGGTGCGCGGGGCGTCCGCGGCGTCGGCGTCGGTGTACTCGTCGGGAACATCGCATTCACCGTCCTGGTGACCGTCGTGCTCATCGCGGGATGGCTGCCGCTGACCGGACTCGGCGTGGCGTCGACGATCGCGTTCACCGTCGCCACGCTGGCCTTCGCCTACGCCCAATACCTCGGAGTGCGCCGTCTGGCGTGACTCCCTTCGAACCGGTCCGGAGTCGCCGCTGACAGAGGTTGCGGCGTCGACTCCGGCACCGGCTGAAGGTGAACCCACGAAGAAAGGATCAACGATGACCGCCATCACCACCCCCCGCCTGAAGGAGTCGAACGACTCACTGCTTCGTTTGGCTATACGAGCCGATGCGATCCTGTCCGGGCTGGCAGGCATCGCCGGCATACCCCTCGCGGGCTGGCTGGCCGAGACATCAGGCACCACAAAGGCGTTCGAGTATTCGATGAGCGCATTCTTCGTGGCCTACGGACTGGTAGTCCTTGCGTTGGCCGCCAGGCCCTCCGTCCGCCGCACCGGCATGGTGCTGGCCGCAGGCAACCTGTTGTTCACCGTCGCGAGTGTGGTGTTGGTGCTCGCGGATGTGTTCCCGTTGACGACCACCGGCGTGGTGCTGACCCTTGCGACCGGCGTCTACACGTTGGTGTTCGCCGAACTGCAGTACCAGGGTGTGCGACGCATAAAGGCGTAAAGCCTTGTCGCCCAGGCCCGTCCGGTAATGCCGGGCGGGCTCTCGGGTGTTAGAGCTTGCGCAGTCGCAGCCGGTTGATGGAGTGGTCGGCGTCCTTGCGCAGTACCAGGGTGGCGCGTGGCCGGGTCGGCAGGATGTTGTCGATCAGGTTCGGCCGGTTGATCGAGTTCCAGATGTCGCTTGCCGCGAAGACCGCCTGCTCGTCGGTCAGGGTGGAGTAGTGGTGGAAGTGCGAAGCGGGGTCGGCGAACGCGCCCGCCCGCATCGACAGGAACCGGGAGATGTACCACTGCTCGATGTCCTCGATGCGGGCGTCGACGTAGACGGAGAAGTCGAACAGGTCCGAAACCATCAGCGCCGGACCGGTTTGCAGCACGTTGAGCCCTTCCAGAATCAGGATGTCCGGATGCCGGATGATCTGCTTTTCGCGGGGCACGATGTCGTAGAGCAGATGCGAATACACCGGAGCACAGGCGTAGTCGGAGCCCGACTTCACCGCGGTGACGAAGCGCATCAGCGCCCTGCGGTCGTAGCTCTCGGGAAAACCCTTGCGATGCATCAGGTTTCGGCGCGTCAGTTCCTCATTTGAGTAAAGGAAACCGTCGGTGGTGACGAGGTCGACTCGGGGGTGGTGCTCCCAGCGGGCCAGCAGTGCCTGCAGCACACGGGCGGTCGTCGACTTTCCCACCGCCACGCTGCCCGCGACGCCGATGATGAACGGCACCGGGCGGTCGGGATTCTGGTGCGGCTCGCCGAGGAATTCGGCGGTGGCGGCGAACAGGCGCTGGCGCGCCGCGACCTGAAGGTGGATCAGTCGGGCCAGCGGTAGGTATACCTCTTCGACCTCGAGCAGGTCGACTTTCTCGCCGAGACCGCGCAGCTTGACCAGCTCGTCTTCGGCCAGCTTCAGCGGCGTGGACATGCGCAGCGCCTGCCATTGACTCCGGTCGAACTCCACGTAGGGGCTCGGCTCGCTCAGCCGCGGCATGGGTTAAGTCTTGCAGTTAGCGTGGTCGCCATGGATTCCGGCACCCTCATCGGCGAATATCTGCTGCTCGGCCTGCGGTTCGACCGGATCGAGGAAGGCTATGTCGACTCGTTCACCGGTGACCCGGCGCTGCGGGAGGCCGTCGCGTCCGAACCGGCTCCCGACCCGGCTGACCTCGCCAAACAGGCCGACCGACTGCTCGCGGAGCTTCCCGGCGTGCCGCGCACCAACGGCGCGGCGGGCTTCGACGACGCCCGCGCCGACTATCTCGACGCCCACTTGCGTGCGCTGTCGTGTGCCGGCAGGAAGTTCGCCGGGCAACCCGTCGGATTCGTCGACGAGGTCGAGGCCTACTTCGACGTGCAGATCAGCAAGGGCGATCCGGACCGCTATGCCGACGCGCACGCCCGCCTCGACGAGGCGCTCGGCGGCACGGGCGCTCTGGCCGAGCGGATGGCGGCCTACCGCGGCGCCGAGGAGATCCCGCCGGAGCGCCTCGAGGAATGCATCCACGCGTTCTCCAGCGCGCTGCGCGACCGGGTGCGCGCCGAGTTCCCGCTGCCCGAGCGCGAAACCATCAATTACGAGGTCGTGACCGACAAGCCGTGGTCGGGATTCAATTACTACCTCGGCGACTACCGCTCGACCGTCGCGGTGAACGCCGATCTGCGCCAGCAGATGTCGAACCTGCCGCGACTGGTCGCCCACGAGTCCTATCCGGGCCATCACACCGAGCACTGCCGCAAGGAGGCCGGGCTGGTGGCCAAGCGCGGCCACGCGGAACAGACGCTGTTTCTGGTCAACACCCCGCAGTGCCTGATGGCCGAGGGGCTGGCCGACCTGGCGCTCCATGCCGCGATCGGTTCACATTGGGGCGACTGGGCCGGCGAGATCTATGCAGATCTGGGTCTCCGATTCGACGGGGAACGCGCGGCCACCGTGTCGGAGGCGACCTCGGCGCTGGCCGATGTCCGGCAGGACGCCGCGCTGATGCTGCACGACGAACACCGTGACGTCGACGAGGTGGCGGCATTCCTCAAGCGCTGGCTGCTGGTCAGCGACGAGCGGGCCAGGCAGACGCTGCGGTTTTTGTCGTCACCACTGTGGCGGGCCTACACCAGCACCTACGTCGAGGGCTACCGACTTCTGCGGGCCTGGCTGGACGACCGGCCCGCCGACGTCAGCCTCACCGAGCGGTTCGGCAGGCTGCTCGACGAGCCACTGATCCCGTCGGCACTGCGCGCCGCCTGAACCCGGAAAAGTCGTCACCCCAGTCACTGAATCACGCCGGGCGGTGCCCCTCGTCGTGCCCACCTCTCAGCGACAAATTCGCCACTACTGAAACCATTTCTGTGTGAGCGAATTTGTCGCTGCGAGGCGGGCACTTCCTCCATTGGCATTTCCCGTGGCCGATGAGCACCTCTGAGGCTAAGGAGGCCAATGAGGTTTGGCACGCCCAGGAACCTCCGGGTCCGTTCCGTAGCGCTGCGATTACGCTGAACCCCATGACTGCAGACCCGTCCGTGACCGCCCCAGCTCCCGGCGCCGAATACGCCGACACCGCGAGCGCCGCCTACCGCGACATCCTGCAGATCATCGAATCGGTCGAACCGCGCATCGCCGCCGCGACGCGCAAAGAGCTTGCCGACCAACGAGATTCGCTCAAGCTGATCGCCAGCGAGAACTACGCGTCGCCCGCGGTGCTGCTGACCATGGGCACCTGGCTCTCCGACAAGTACGCCGAGGGCACGATCGGGCACCGCTTCTACGCCGGCTGCCAGAACGTCGACACCGTCGAGACGGTGGCCGCCGAGCACGCCGCTGCGCTGTTCGGCTCGCCGCACGCCTACGTTCAGCCGCACTCCGGTATCGACGCCAACCTCGTCGCGTACTGGGCGATTCTGGCCACCCGCGTCGAAGCCCCGGGCCTGGCCGACGCGGGGGTCAAGAACGTCAACGATCTCTCCGAGGCCGACTGGGAGCAGCTGCGGATGAAGCTGGGAAACCAGCGGCTGATGGGTATGTCGCTGGACGCAGGCGGGCACCTCACCCACGGCTTCCGGCCGAACATCAGCGGCAAGATGTTCCACCAGCGCAGCTACGGCACCGATCCGACGACCGGTCTGCTGGACTACGACGCGCTTGCGGAGGCAGCCCGGGAGTTCAAGCCGCTGGTGCTTGTCGGCGGGTACTCGGCATATCCGCGGCGGGTCAATTTCGCCAAGCTGCGCGAAATCGCCGACGAGGTGGGCGCCACGCTGATGGTGGACATGGCCCATTTCGCGGGCCTGGTCGCGGGCAAGGTGTTCACCGGCGACGAGGATCCGGTGCCGCACGCGCATGTCACGACGACCACCACCCACAAGTCGCTGCGCGGGCCCCGCGGCGGGCTGATCCTGGCCACCGAGGAGTACGCCCCCGCCGTCGACAAGGGCTGCCCGATGGTGCTCGGCGGACCCCTGTCGCACATGATGGCCGCCAAGGCGGTCGCGCTCGCCGAGGCCCGCCAGCCCGCCTTCGGGACGTACGCCCAGCATGTCGCCGACAACGCCAAGTCGCTCGCCGAGGGTTTCCTGAGCAGGGGCGCCCGGCTGGTCACCGGCGGCACGGACAACCACATCGTGCTGCTCGACGTCTCCACCTTCGGGATCACCGGTCGGCAGGCGGAGGCC
>Ga0164304_10000076_pt1 | contig 21342 bp, 17 predicted proteins | sample Whisoiple_217_MG_FD_110216 | JGI IMG/M metagenome (GOLD analysis project Ga0164304, IMG submission 110216) | Soil microbial communities amended with pyrogenic organic matter from upstate New York, USA - Whitman soil sample_217_MG | ecosystem: Environmental > Terrestrial > Soil > Agricultural...
GGAACGCGATAAATGAAGCGCCACGGATCGCTTTCGGAATCGCGCGGCACTTCGATATCAATGAGCCACGGACCGCCGCTCGCCAGCGCGCGCTCTAGGACCGGCCGGAACTCTTTCGGCGAGCGCACGCGCGCACCGCCGACCCCGAACGCATCGGCAATCTCCAGAAAATCCGGATTGACGAGATCGGCGGCAATGACGCGGCCGTCGAAACGCGTCATCTGATCGCGCCGCACGTTGCCATACGCGTTGTTGTTGAAGACGAGCGCGACGACGCCGATATCGAATTGCACGGCCGTCGCAAGCTCCGAGAGCGCGAACATGAAGCCGCCGTCGCCGCAAATCGCCACGACAGGGCGATCCGGATTTGCGACTTTGACTCCGAGCGCGGTCGGATATCCTGCACCGAGCGTCCCCTGATAGCCGGACGAAACAAACGTGCGCGGCTCGTAGACCGGAAATCCGTACCAGGAGGCAAAGCCAACTTGCGAAAGCTCGTCGGTGACGAACGCATTCGCCGGCAGCACCTCGCGCAGGATGCGCAGATACGACATTTGCGGCTCGATCGCGCGGATCTCTTCCGCGACTTTGGCGCGCGCGGCGCGAATTTCATCCCGCCTTTCGGCGCTGCGCTTGAATCCGACCCGCCGCACGGCGTCGATCAGCCCCTGCGTTGCTTCCTGCGCGTCGGCGACGATGCCGACGTCAGGCGGGAAGCGGCGCATTTCGGCGGGATCGATATCGATGCGGATCATCTTCTGCCCCGCCGGCCGGTTCTGCCAGCGGACATCGATCAGCTCCAGCCGCGAGCCGATGCCGATGACGAGGTCGGTCCCCGGCCAAAGCTCGTAGGCCTCGGCGAGCGTCAGCCCGAGCTCGTGCGCGTTGCTCAGAATGCCGCGGCCGCTGCGGAAGGCGACGACCGGCGCATCGAGCGCTTCGGCGAGCTCGCAAATTTCCGCCGCCGCGGCGATCGCGCCGCTGCCGATCATGATCATCGGATGCCGGTTCGCCGCGACGAGCCGCGCTGCGGCGGTCAGCGCGTCCGGGTCGGGCGGCGGCGCCGGAAAGGGCGGCAGCGGATCGCAATCGGCGATCAGCTCGCGGCGGGTGAAGACGTCCCACGGCATTTCCAGCGCCGCCGGGCCCTGGCGGCCGGACAGCATGGCCTGGAAGGCGCGCGCCACCTCGACCCGCGCCATTGACGCGCTGTCGATGCGCCCCGCCCATTTGGTGAAGGTGCGCAGCGTCGCGAGCTGGTCCGGCATTTCGTGCAGGTGGCCGCGGCCGCGCCCGAGAAACGCGGAAGGCACCTGGCCGGTGACGCAGAGCACCGGCGCGTTGCAGCCATAGGCGGTGAGCAGCGCCGCGCTCGCATTGAGCACGCCCGGCCCCGGCACGACGGAAAAGGCTGCCGGCTTGCCCGTCGAGCGCGCGTGGCCGAAGGCCATGTAGCCGCAGGCCTGCTCGTGCCGCGCGCCGATTACTTTGAGCTTCGGCTGGGCGCGATGCAGCGCGTCGAAGAGGCCGTAGACCTGCGCGCCGGGCAGGCCGTAGACCGTGTCGATGCCGTGGTCGATGAGGCCGGCCACGATCGCCTCGCCGCCGGTCATCGCTGTTGCATTCATCGACGCGCCCGATCTTCCGTCCCGGTTTCGGCTCACCCCATGCCATCGAAATCAGTGGCGGCCAAGCCGGACCGGAACTTGCACGTAAGGCGTCCGGCTCGGAGATTGCACGCGCCGTCACGGCATGTCAGGAACGGGCAATTGTTCCGGTTGGTGAGTGCGAGGGAAGAATGAGGAAAGTTTATCCGGACGCCAAGGCGGCGCTTGCCGGACTGTTGCGCGACGACATGACGATCATGGCGGGCGGCTTCGGCCTCTGCGGCATTCCCGACCTTCTGATCGAAGCCGTGCGCGAATCCGGGGTCAAAGGTCTCACTGTCATCTCCAACAATGCCGGCATTGACGGCGTCGGCCTAGGCCGGCTTCTCGACACGCGTCAGACGAAGAAGATGATCTCGTCCTACGTCGGCGAGAACAAAACCTTCGCGCGGCAATATCTCGCCGGCGAGCTCGAGATCGAATTCAATCCGCAGGGCACGCTCGCCGAGCGCATCCGCGCCGGCGGCGCCGGCATTCCCGCTTTCTTTACGAAGACCGGCGTCGGCACGTTGGTTGCCGAAGGCAAGGAAGTGCGCGAATTCAACGGCGAGAAATACGTGATGGAGCGCGGACTGTTCGCCGATCTGGCGCTCGTGCATGCCTGGAAGGGCGACACCGAAGGCAATCTCGTCTACCGCAAGACCGCGCGGAACTTCAATCCGATGATGGCGAGTGCGGCGAAAATCACCGTCGCGCAGGTCGAACACCTTGTGCAGCCCGGCGAGATCGATCCCGATCACATCATCACGCCCGGCATTTTCGTCAAACGCATCATTCACGCGGCGAATGCGGCAAAACGCATCGAGCAGCGCACAACCCGGCCGCGGCAGGCCGCCTGAGGAGAGACGAATGGCTTGGACCCGCGAACAAATGGCCGCGCGCGCCGCACAGGAATTGCGCGACGGCTTTTACGTCAATCTCGGCATCGGCATTCCGACGCTTGTCGCCAATTACATTCCGGCCGGCATGACCGTGCAGCTGCAGAGCGAGAACGGCATGCTCGGAATGGGGCCGTTCCCGTATGAGGGCGAGGAAGATCCCGACCTGATCAATGCCGGCAAGCAGACGGTCACCGAATTGCCGACGACGAGCTTTTTCTCCAGCGCCGATTCGTTCGGAATGATCCGCGGCGGCCACATCGATCTGTCGATCCTCGGCGCTATGCAGGTCGCCGAGAACGGCGACCTCGCCAACTGGATGATCCCCGGCAAGATGGTCAAAGGCATGGGCGGCGCCATGGACCTCGTCGCCGGCGTGAAGAAGGTGGTCGTGGTGATGGAGCACGTGGCGAAGGCGAAGGACGGCACCGTCGAGCCGAAGCTTCTGCACCGCTGCAATCTGCCGCTCACCGGCGCCGGCGTCGTCGACATGGTGATCACCGATCTCGGCGTGTTCACGATCGACAAGCATGGCAAGGGCGGCATGACGCTCGCCGAGCTTGCCGACGGCGTTTCGGTTGACGAGATCAAGGCGGAGACGGAAGCGACGTTTTCGGTCGGGCTGCAGAAGGCAAGCCAGGCGGCGTGAACTTGCGCAAACGAATATCATTAGCGTGCCTTCTCCCCTTGCGGGAGAAGGTGTCGTTGCGAAGCAACGACGGATGAGGGGGCGCTTGCAATGAACCCCTCACCCGACCCGCGCTCACGCGCGGGCCACCCTCTCCCGCAAGGGGAAAGGGCGCGCTACCGATCAGCAGAAAAATAATTTGCAAAAAAACTTATCCCCGGTGCTTCGCGCGATCGTAACCTCAGGCCATCCCCGCCCACATGAGGGCCTTTCTAGAGTGGTCTTGAAAGTGCGGGCGGGGAGCGGCGCCTGCGGTCGGGGTGTACCTAGCTCCGATCTCGGGAGGCTTTCGCAAACGCCGCTCTCTCCGATACCCGCCGGCGGCGAAACCTGCCGGCGCGGAAGAGGCGAGGCGACGAGTGCCCCGCCCGTCCGGCAATATGACCGGTCCGCCCCTCGAGGGCTTAAGCGGGCCCAGGTGGCGTCAAGCCAAACCAGGCCCCCGAAGATGCGGGACGCGAGAGACAGAAATCGCAGCACATGGGCGCCGGGCGACCGGCTTTTTATTTTAGGAACGGCCGCTCGGCGCCCGTGTCCTCTGCCTGTTTCGTACGCGCTGGCGTGCGGCAGCGATGATGCGCGCCTTCTGCAATGATGACGCAATGACCTTCTCCGCGCTCGATTCAAAGCTTCTCGGTCCGCTCTTCGCGACGGATGCGATGCGCGAGGTGTTCAGCGATCGCAATCGCCTCGCGACGATGTTGCGCACCGAAGCGGCACTCGCGCGGGCACAAGCGAGTCTGGCTTTGGCGCCGCGCGGGCTTGCAGCGGCCATCGAAGCGATCTCGCCGGACGATCTCGATTTAGAGACGATCGGTAAGGAAACCGCGATTGCCGGCGTGCCGACGATTCCGTTCATCAAGGCAGTTCGCCAAAAGCTGCCGCAAGAGCTCGAGCGCGCCTTTCACAAAGGCGCGACCACGCAGGACATCGTTGACACCGCGCTCGTCTTGCAAATGCGCGATGGATTTGAACTGATCGAACGCGATCTTGCGCGCACGGTCAAAGGCCTGGCGCAGCTCGCGCGCAAGCACCGCGCTACGCCCTGCGTCGGACGCACCTACGGCCAGCACGCGGTGCCATTGACCTTCGGCTACAAGGTCGCGGTCTGGACAACCGGCATTGCAGAAAGCGCGGCTGAGCTCCCGGCCCTGCGTAAGCGCGTGCTCGCCGCGTCGCTCGGTGGACCGGTCGGGACGCTCGCGACATTCGGCGACAAAGGCCCTGCCCTCCTCGAAGCTTTCGCGCGGGAGCTCGATCTCACCGCGCCGCCGATTGCGTGGCATGCGTTGCGCGGTCGCATGGCCGAGACCGGCGCGTGGATCGCTCTCATGATCGGCACACTCGCTAAAATGGCGACCGACGTCGTGCATCTCATGTCGACCGAGGTGGGCGAGGTCGCCGAGCCGCATGTGCCTGGACGCGGCGGCTCGTCGGCGATGCCGCATAAGCGCAATCCCGTTTCGTCGACCGTGATAATGGCCGCGCAGGCCGCCGCGAAGGGACACCTCACGACCCTGCTCGACGCAATGGCGGTCTCGCACGAGCGACCGCCGGGACTATGGCATGCGGAATGGTTGGCGCTGCCGCCGCTCTTCGGCCTCGCCTCCGGCGCGCTGCGCGAAGCAGTCGCTATGGTGGAGGGACTCACGATCGACGCCGAGCGCATGCGCCAAAATCTCGATATGACGCAGGGATTGCTGTTCTCCGACTCAGTGGCATCTGCGCTTGCTGCGCGGCACGGCCGCGGTGAGGCGCATCACCTCATCGAAGCGGCGGCGGGTCAGGTGCGCGATGAAGGCAAGCATCTGCGCGATGTGCTCCTTGCCGATCCGAAGCTGAGAGATGACAAAGAGGCGATCGAGCGCGCTTTCGATCTCGCGCCCTTCATCGACGCGGCGGCGCTGTGGACAGACCGCGCCCTCGAAAACATCCAAAAACTCAATATCTGACGCCGAACAATCCACCCGGAACAGACATGAACATCCTCCCCAGCGACATGAAGTTCGGCACGCGCCAACCGGTGAAGCGTCTCGAAGATGAGCGGCTGATCACCGGGCGCGGCCGATATACCGACGATCGCGAAAGCGCCGGCGCGCTGTGGCTCTACATCCTGCGCTCGCCGCACGCGCATGCGCGCATCGTGTCGATTGACGCGGAACCCGCGCGCACCGCGCCGGGCGTTGTCGCGGTTTATACGGGCGCCGATCTCGTTGCCGACAATGTCGGCACCATCCCTACTCTGCCGATTTTCAAGCGGCCCGACGGTTCCGACGCGAGCTTCCCGCCGCGGCGTCTGCTTGCATATGAGATCGTGCGCTTTGCCGGCGAGCCGGTTGCGGCAATCGTCGCGGAGTCGCGCCAAACGGCGCAGGACGCAGCGGAAGCAATCGCGGTCGAATATGACGTGCTCCCCGCCGTCACCAATGTGCAATCGGCGCTTGTCACTGGGGCGCCGCGCGTCTGGGAGGAGATCCCCGACAATATTGCCGCCGCGGCGAGCTACGGCGATGCCGCGGCAGTAGACGCCGCTTTCGCCAAAGCCGCGCATGTCGTGGCGCTCGACATCGTCAATCAGCGTCTCGTTCCGAACGCGATCGAGCCGCGCGCCAATCTCGCCGAGCCTGATGCAGAGGGGCGGCTGACCTTGCGCGTCCCTTCACAGACGCCTGCAACGACGCGCGACATTCTCGCGGACGTCATTCTCAAGCGGCCGAAGGAATCCGTCCGCGTTCTCGTCGGCGATATCGGCGGCGGCTTCGGCCACAAGACCGGTCTTTATCCCGAAGATGGTCTTGTCGCTTACGCCGCGACCAAGCTCAACAAGCCGGTGCGCTGGCGCGCCGATCGCATCGACGATTTTCTGAGCGGCACCCATGGCCGCGACCTCGTCACCTATGCCGAACTCGCTTTCGACGCGAACGGCCGCATCCTCGCTTTCCGCGCCAAGGCGACCGGCAATACCGGCGCTTATCTCAGTGGCACCGGCAACATCATTCCCCTTGTGCTCGGGCCGTTCGTCTCGACCGGTCTCTATGACATCCCGCTCGTCCTGATGCAGACCCAGTCGGTGATGACCAACACCGCGCCGGTCGGTGCGTATCGCGGCGCCGGACGGCCGGAAGCGATCTTCACCATTGAGCGCATGATGGATGCAGCGGCGCGGCGGATGAATATGGACCCGCGGCAATTGCGTAAGATCAATTTCGTCAAATCCGAGCAGATGCCGTTCACCAATTTCATGGGCCAGACCTATGACAGCGGCAATTTTGGCAAGCTGATCGATCGCGCGAGCGAAGCGTCGGATTGGGCCGGGTTCGAAGCGCGCAAAGCGGCGGCTGAAGCGAAGGGCCTGCTCTACGGCCGCGGCGTTGCCAGCTACGTCGAATGGACCGGCGGTAACGCGCTCGTCGAGCCGGCAAAACTGCATGTGACCGGCGACGGGCGTGCGATCGTCCATTCGGCGACGCAGGCGATGGGTCAAGGTTTGGAGACGAGCTATGCGCAAATGGTGTCGCAAGCTTTGTCGATTCCGATCGAGAAGGTCGAAATCGTGCAGGGCGACACCGATCTCGTGCAGGGGTTCGGCAGCGTCGGCTCGCGCTCGCTTTATATCGGCGGCTCGGCGGTCGCCGCGAGCGTTACCGACATGATCGAGAAAGCGCGGCCGCTCGCGGCGGAGATGCTGGAGGCCGCAACACAGGACCTTGAATTTGCCGACGGCCGCTTCCGCATCGCCGGCACGGACCGGCAAATCACGCTTGCGGAAATCGCGTCAAAACAGCCGGAGAGCCGGCTCTCGGTTTCGAGCGAGGGCCAGGTCGACGGGCCGAGCTGGCCGAACGGCACGCATGTCGCCGAGGTCGAGGTCGATCCCGAAACAGGCATCGTGCGCATTGCGCGCTACACGACGGTCGACGATGTCGGCGTGCCGATGAACCCGATGCTGATCGAAGGCCAGATGCATGGCGGCATCGTGCAGGGCGCCGGACAGACACTTTATGAAGGCGCCGTTTACAACGAAGACGGTCAGCTTCTCACCGCGACGTTCATGGATTACCAGATGCCGCGCGCCGAGGATTTTCCGTTTTTCAAGACCGAGCTCGACGAGACCTCGCCCTCAAAGATCAATCCGCTCGGCGCCAAAGGCTGCGGCGAATCGGGCACCGTCGGTGCGACGCCGACGGTGCTCAATGCGGTGATCGACGCGCTGTCGCCTTACGGCATCAAACATCTCGACATGCCGCTGACGCCCGCCAAGATTTGGCAGGCGATCGCACAGGCGGGTGACAAGAAGGCGGCATAGATGCGGAGCGCTGGACCGCGCACCTCCCAGTGCGCACGATCCGTGGCAACGAGATGCGCACCAGGAGGTGCGCGGTCCAACTTTAAAACGAGCGCGCGTCGAGCGGCCGCGAGCGCCGGCGCTGCGCCACGAACATAACCGCAAGCGCCGCGATCCCAACGACCGCCACCGGTACGGTCTCACTGGCTCTCTCGCGCGAGAAGAGATTCGGCGGCAGCTCTTCGCGGAGCGTCTTGGTCAGCCGCTCGCCTTCTTCGGCGGCGCTGCGGATGGCGCCGGCGATCCGCTCCAGCGCATCTGCGAGCCGGTTCGCCGTCACCAGAAAGTCGGCGACATATTCGCCGATGACGTCGCTCCCCGGCAGCGCCGAGGCGACATTTTCGGTTTTCGGGTCTGACATGGATGCTCTCCCGTGCTCAGCGGGCGATCAAGAGCCCGAACAGAAATCCAATCAAAGCCGCGACGCCGAGCGCGGCGAGCGGCTGCGATTTCACCGCCTCGACCGCTGCTTTCTGGCCCTGCTGATAATATTCACCCGCATGGCTCGCCAGTTCGGCGGCGCGTTCGCTCGCGTCCTTCAGATAGGCGCTTGCCTGGCTGGCAACGTTCTCGGCCGCGCCGCCCGCACCTTCGACGGCCTTGCCGACATCCTTGATGTGCTTGTCGAATTCCGAAGTCGCCTGGTTCGCGTCTGTCATGGTCACCCTCCCGGGAGCTCGAGCCCGAAAATCAACGGAACACTGGAGCTTCGGTTCCCGCCGCGCGGCGAAGCTCCGTCGGATGCGCTTGATGTGAACGGTCAGGCAAGGCCACGCTTGGTCAACAGCGGTTCGATTGTCGGCATACGGCCGCGAAAGGCAATATAGGCCTCGGCCGGGTCCTGCCGCCCGCCGGCCGAGTAGATGTTGGTATAGAGCCGATGCGCCAGCTCCGGATCGAAGACGTTTCCGGCCTCCTCGAAGGCGGCAAAGGCGTCGGCGTCGAGCACCTCGGACCAGAGATAGCTGTAATAGCCTGCGGCATAACCGTCGCCGGAGAAGATGTGTGAGAAATGCGGCGTGCGATGGCGCATCGTGATCGCGTCGGGCATGTCGATCCGCGCCAGCGTCGCGCGCTCGAAGCCGACGACGTCGAGATTGCCGGGCTGAGATTGAAGATGCAGGTCGAGATCGACGAAAGCCGAAGCGCAATATTCGACTGTGGCGAAACCCTGATTGAAGTGGCGCGACGCCAGCACGCGCTCGATAAAGGCAGCCGGCATCGGCTCGCCACTCTCTGCATGCAGCGCGAATTTGCCGAGAATTTCGGGGCGCAGCAGCCAATGCTCGTAGAGCTGCGACGGCAGCTCGACGAAATCGCCGGCGACGCTGGTGCCGGAAATCAGGGGATATGTGACATCCGACAGCATGCCGTGCAGGCCATGGCCGAATTCGTGGAACAGCGTGCGCGCATCATCGAGACTGAGCAGCGCCGGACGGCCCTGCGGGGGCTTGGCAAAATTCATCACGTTGACGACGATCGGCCTGATATCGCCGTCGAGTTTCTGCTGCGTGCGGAAGCCGGACATCCAGGCGCCGCCGCGTTTGGAGGCGCGCGCGAAATAATCGCCAAGAAAGAGGGCGACATGCTTGCCGCTGCGATCGCGGACATCGAAGGCGCGAACGTCGGAATGGTAGAGCGGCAGGCCGTGGACTTCGCTGAACTGCAGTCCGAACAATTGCGTCGCGGCGTAGAACGCCGCGTCGATCATTTTGTCGAGCTGCAGATAGGGCTTTAGCTCGGCTTCGTCGAAATCGTGCGTTTCCTTGCGCACCTTCTCCGAATAGAAGTGCCAATCGTGCGCGGCGATGTCGAAATTCGCACCCTCCGCATTGGCGTTCGCTTGCAACGTGGCGCGTTCGTCATTGGCGCGATTGCGCGCCGGTTGCCAGACATCGTCGAGAAGACCGCGAACACGCGCGGGCGTCTTCGCCATCGTGTCGTCGAGCCTGTATTCGGCGAATGTCTCGTAGCCGAGCAGCTTGGCGCGTTCATCGCGCAGCGCGATGATCTCCGACATGATGGCGCTGTTATCTGTCTTGCCGCCGTTCTCGCCGCGCATCGTCCAGGCACGGAACAAAGTCTCGCGCAGATCGCGCCGCGTCGAGAACTGCATGAAAGTCTCATAGTCCGAGCGCGCCAAGGTAATGACGTGCTTGCCCGGATGTCCCTTCTCTTCGGCATTGCGTGCCGCGCTGGCGCGAAGCGACTCCGGCAGGCCGGCGAGATCGGCCTCGGTTTCGAGAACGAGCTTATACTCTGCGACATCGGCGAGGACGTTTTGGCTGAATAAGGTGGAAAGAACCGCCAAGCGCTCAATGATCTCGGTGAGCCGCTTCTGGCCTACAGAATCAAGACTCGCTCCGGCACGGACGAAATTGTTGTAGGTGCGTTCAAGGACGCGAAGCTTTTCGGCGTCGAGCTCGAGCGTCTCTCGCGCCTCGTAGAGCCGGGCGAGGCGCGCAAAAAGCGCCCTGTTGGTGGTGATTTCGAGATAGTGGCGCGCGGTGACGGGCGCCATCTCGCGCTCGACCGCCTGCAAGCCCTCGTCGGCATCGGTGCCAACGAGATTCCAGAATACGGCCTCGACGCGCCGAAGCCGGGCGCCGCTGCGCTCCAGCGCCGCGATCGTGTTGTCGAAAGTGGGCGCGCTGGTATCCCCAGCGATGGCATCGATCTCGGCGCGATGCTCGGCCATCGCGCCATCGAAGGCCGGGCGGTAATGTTCCGTCCTGATATTTGCGAAATCCGGAATGTTGAAGGGAAGCTCGGTCTCACGAAAGGGATCGGCGGTCATAGCATCACCTGCAACGATGAAGGTGCATAAAGCAAAGAAGGGCCGCCCGAAAGCAGCCCTTCCATTGTCGAACCGTAGTCCGAGTTGTTCCTTCAGTCCGCCTTCGCAGACTTGAGGGTCCAGGTCACCGACTGCGGTATGAGACAATGAGACACTGGATCACCTCCTTTCGGTTGTTGACGACGATGCGCATGATATAGGCATGCCGCCTAGGAACGCAAATTGCCCTTTCGGCTGCGGCAGGAACGCGCAGGCGAGGGCGCGCGGGGTCAGTACGACTTCGGCAGACCGAGCGCGCGTTCGGCGATATTGCACAGAATCAATTCGCGGCTGACCGGCGCGATTCGGGCGATCAGAATCTCACGCAGGTAGCGCTCGACGTGATATTCCTTGGCGTACCCCATGCCGCCGTGCGTCATGATTGCCGTCTCGCAGGCATGGAAGCCGGCTTCGGCGGCGAGATATTTCGCCGAATTCGCTTCGATGCCGCATGGCTTGCCCGCATCATAAAGCGCGGCGGCGTGGAAGACCATGAGATCGGCGGCTTCGAGCTCCATCCAGCATTGGGCGAGCGGATGCTGGATCGCCTGGTTCTGACCGATCGGGCGGCCAAAGACGACGCGCTCCTTGGCATAGCGCGTCGCGCGCTGCAACGCCGCGCGGCCGACGCCGATCGCCTCCGCAGCGATCAGAATGCGCTCCGGGTTCATCCCATGCAGGATATATTCGAAGCCGCGTCCCTCTTCGCCGATGCGGTCCTCGGCGGGCACGCGCAAACTATCGATGAACAGCGCGTTCGAATCGACGGCCTTGCGACCCATCTTGTCGATCTCCTGCACGGTGACGAAGTCGCGATCGAGCATCGTGTAGAACAGCGACAATCCGAAGGTCGGCTTCGGACATTCTTCGAGCGGCGTCGTGCGCGCCAGGATCAGCATGCGGTCGGCGATCTGCGCCGTCGAAATCCACACTTTCTGTCCGTTGAGCACGTAATGATCGCCGTCGCGCACGGCGCGCGCCTTCAGGCGCGTCGTGTCGAGCCCGACATTCGGCTCGGTCACCGCAAAGCAGGCTTTTTCCTCGCCGCGGATCAGCGGCGGCAACCAGCGCCGCTTCTGCGCATCCGTGCCGAACACGATGACCGGGTTCAGCCCGAAGATGTTCATGTGCACGGCTGAGGCGCCGGACATTGCCGCGCCGGAGGCGGCGATCGTCTGCATCATCAGCGCCGCCTCGGTAATCCCCAGTCCGGCGCCGCCATATTCTTCCGGCATGGCAATGCCGAGCCATCCGTCTGCGGCGAGCGCGCCATGCAATTCGTGCGGGAAGGCGCCGGTGCGGTCGTGTTCGAGCCAATAATCCTCGCCGAAACGCCCGCAGATGCGGCCGATCGCGTCGCGGATCGCCTCCCGGTCCTTGCTATGTTCGAGGCTCATGCGGCAAGTCAGCATGGGCGCCCGGGCGAAGTCAAAGCCAAGGCATCAAGCACCCCGGGCTCGACAGAGCGCCCTTACGCGAAATAATCGGACGGCCCCGGAACAGGACTCAAGCGCATGAAACATGAGGTGATCACCGGCAATTTCGGCATCGGCCAGCCGGTGCGGCGGACGGAAGACCCGATTCTGGTGCGAGGCGAAGGCCAGTATACGGACGACCTCCACCTCGAAGGCCAGGTCTACGCGGTGATCGTGCGCAGCCCGGTCGCGCACGGGCATTTGCGCGGCGTCGATCTCGATGCGGCGCACGGCATGCCAGGCGTGCTGCTCGCCTTCGAAGGCGAGACGCTCGCCGCCGCCGGCTACGGTTCGCTCAAATGCCGGCTGCCCTATCAAAATCGCGACGGCAGCCCGATGCAGCCGCCGCAACGCATTGCGCTGGCGCGCGGCAAGGTGCGCTATGTCGGCGAGCCTGTCGCCTGCGTCGTCGCCGAGACGCTGTGGCAGGCAAAGGACGCCGCCGAGGCAGTCGCGCTCGACATCGAGGAATTGCCGGCGGTCACATCGGCACGCGAAGCAGCCGAGGCGGATGCACCCATTCTCTACGATGAAGTGCCCGGCAATTTGCAGCTTGATTATTATCATGGCGAGACGGAAGCGGTCGCGGAAGCGTTCGCCAAAGCGCATCACGTAACACGGCTCGAGCTGATCAATAACCGGCTCGTCGTCAATCCGATGGAGCCGCGCTCTGCTGTCGCCGAATTCGATGGCGACGAGCTTTATACCCTGCACGTCTGCTCGCAGGGCGTGATGGGCATCAAGGGGCAGCTCGTCAACGACGTGCTGCCGAAAGGCTCTCAGGCGCGCGTGCTCACCGGCAATGTCGGCGGCTCCTTCGGCATGAAGATCGCCGTCTATCCCGAATATGTCTGCGCGCTGCTTGCGGCGCATGAACTCGGGCGGCCGGTGAAATGGACGGATGAGCGCTCGACGAGCTTTCTTTCCGACGCGCATGGACGCGACGCATCGGTCAATGCCGAACTCGCGCTTGATGAAGACGGCCGCTTTCTCGCGGTGCGCCTTGCCGCCCATGCCAATGTCGGCGCGCATGTCAGCGTTGTCGGGCCGCTGCCGGCGACGCGAAATTTCGTCGTCAACGCGCCGGCGCAATACCGGCTGCCGCTGATCGAAGTTTCGGTCAAATGCATGCTGACCAACACGACGCCGATCGGGCCCTATCGCGGCGCCGGCCGGCCGGAAGGCAATTATTTCATGGAGCGGCTGGTCGATGCGGCCGCCGATGAGCTTGGCATCGATCCCGTCGAACTTAGGCGGCGCAATCAGATCGCGCCGAAGGAAATTCCGTTCAAAGCGGCGAGCGGCGTGATGTACGATTCCGGCGATTTCGCCGGCGTTTTGGATGACGCGCTCGCGGCCGCCGATGTGGATGGCTTCGCCGCAAGGAAAGCTGCAAGCGCCAAGAAAGGGCTGCTGCGCGGCCTCGGCATCGGCTGCTTCCTCGAGGCGACCGCCGGCCCGATGCCGGAAATGGGCGGCATCCGCTTCGAGGACGACGGCACCGTGACGATCCTCACCGGCACGCTCGATTACGGCCAGGGGCACGCGGCGCCGTTCGCGCAGGTTCTGTCGAGCCGGCTTGGCATTCCCTTCGAGCTGATCCGGCTGCAGCAGGGCGACAGCGATCAGCTCACCGCCGGCAGCGGCACCGGCGGCTCGCGCTCGATCATGAATTCCGGCGCGGCGATTCTCGTCGCGGCGAATGACGTCGCGAAGAAGGGCCGCGAGATCGCCTCGCACGTGCTCGAAGCTGCGCCCGCCGATATCGAATTTTCCGGCGGAAAGTTCCGTATCGCCGGGACCGACCGCGCGATCGGCATTGTCGAACTCGCGGCGAAACTGCGTGACGGCGGCTTGGCGTTGCCGGACGGCGCGCCGACTTCGCTCGACGCCTCGCATGTGTCGAAAGGCGAGATCGCCGCCTATCCCAACGGCTGCCACATTTGCGAGGTGGAGATCGATCCCGACACCGGAATCATTAGCGTCGATCGCTATATGAGCGTCAACGACTTCGGCACCATCGTCAATCCGCTGCTTGTTGAAGGACAAATCCATGGCGGCGTCGCCCAGGGCATCGGCCAGGCCTTGATGGAGCGAGTCGTCTTCGACGAGCAGGGACAATTGCTCACCGGCTCGTTCATGGATTACCAGCTGCCACGCGCCGGCGATCTGCCTGATATCGGCTTTGCCAGTCATCCCGTTCCGGCGACGACGAATCAGCTCGGCGCCAAGGGCTGCGGCGAAGCGGGCTGCGCGGGATCGCTGACCAGCGTGATGAACGCGGTCGTCGATGCGCTGTCCGATCTCGGCATTCGCCACATCGATATGCCGGCAACGCCGGAGATCGTCTGGCGCGCCATTCAGGAGGCAAGGCCTCGCAAGGCGGCGGAATAGTCGCACAGCCGCGGCGCGTGAGCATGCGGCAAACGCGCCTCTTGCGTCATTTTGTGATCGCCGCCGGAGTCGGGGCGTCCCTTCTGTTCATCGCAATTGGGCTGTCGTTCCGACTGCAAATGTTCGGCGACGGCTCGATCTTTTCCTACGCCGTCGCGGCGCAGAGGGCCTGGGATTTCCACTGGCACAATATTTCGGGGCGGCTGTTTAGTTATCTCTACGCCTATGTGCCGGCCGAATTTTTTGTCGCGCTGACGAAGAATGCGACGGGCGGTATTTTCGTCTACGGCTTCTTGCATTTTGCCGCGCCTCTGATTGGGCTCGGCGCAACCTGGATCGCCGATCGCACAGAAAGCCGGATCATCTTCCTCTACGCCTGTTTGTCGACGGCCTGCCTCTGTCCGCTCATCTTCGGCTTCCCCACGGAAATGTGGATGGCGCATGCCGTGTTCTGGCCGGCGCTTGCCCTCTGCCTTTCTGCGCCGGCGAGCGCGCTGGGCACTGCGGCGCTGTTCCTCGCGCTCATTGCTCTCGTCCTCACGCATGAGGGCGGCATCGTGCTTGCGGGCGCAATCCTGTTCGCGCTGTTTCTGCGCGGCTGGCGCGGTGCGCGGTTTTTGAGGGCGCTCGGCGGATTTGTCGCCGCCATACTGATTTGGCTCATCGTCAGGATTGCCTATCCGGCCGACGATTACATTTCGAGCGTTCTCACCGCGGCCGCATTCAGATTTATCGATATCTGGAATCTGGAACAGCGGGCTTTTCTCGTCCTGCTTGCCGCGCTGTTCGGCTATGCCAGCGCAATCTTCCTACTTCGGCGGATCAGTCCGGCGCGCACGCATCTCTATGCAGCGATGCTATGCGCCGTGATGCTCGTCATTTATTGGACATGGTTCGATAGATGGCTTCTGACCGACGCCAGATATGAGTTGCGGACCGTCCTGCTCATCGTGACGCCGGTTTTGGCGATTGTCGCGGCCGTCCACGCCATGCGCGAAGAAGAATGGCGCAAATCGCCGTTCCCGTTCCTCGCGCGGCTCGCCAGCACTATGGAGAAGCGTCTCGATGCGCGGATCATCCTCGGCGCAATTTTCCTCGCGCTGCTCGTCCACGTCGTCGAGACGGCGAAATTCGTGTCCGCCTGGACCGGGTATAAAGAGGCCGTGCGAATGCTGGCGAGCGGCACGGAGTCGGATCCCGCGCTCGGCGATCCCGCTTTCGTTTCATCAAAGCGCATTCCCGCCGATTTGAACCGCCTCGCCTGGAATTCGACCACGCCTTACCTTTCCGTGCTGGTCGCGCCGGGACTTGCACCCGCGCGGCTCGTCATCGATCCGGATACCGGCTATTTCTGGCTCTCCTGCGAAACCGCGAAGCGGAGCGAGCAGACGAGCATCGCGCTGCCGCTACGGGCGCGCGAACTCATCCAAAGATATTCGTGCCTGCATCGGCCATGATGTAGGTAGTCATTGCGAGCGGAGCGAAGCAATCCGGAGCAACCGCTCGGCATCGCAGCATTTGCCCCTGGATTGCTTCGTCGCTCACGCTCCTCGCCATGACGACACTACTGTTTCGGCGCCGCCGCAGCTGGAGCAGCGCCCGCCGTCCAGGATTTGTAATCCGCGTCGGACACATGCGGCAACTGCTTCAAGAACGCGACGATCTTCCAAATGTCATCGTCAGCGACGCCGATCGCGCCAAAACTCGGCATGCCCGTCATGTTGATGCCGTTCTTGACGATCCAGAACAATTCTTCAGGCGAGCGGCCTTCCACCTCTTCTTTCAGGTCGGGCGGATCGGGATGCAGGCCCTCGGAGAATTTCGCCCAGTCGAAGCCGGGTGCGCCGTGGCAATTGACGCAGCCTCGCTCCAAAAATTGCCGCGCGCCCGCCTGCACATTCGCCGCATCGCCAAGACTGCCCGGCGCCCTGTCGCCCGCGTGGCGCGCGATCGAGGCGTTGCGCACCTTGACCAGCGCCCATTTGACGATTGCTGGATCGTCCTGGCTCGCCGCGACATTGTAGAAGCCGCCGAAGAAGAATACCGCCGCCAGAATCGCAAGCACGATTCCAATAACGGCGATCGCTGCCAAGATTCGCATCGAAATTCTCCCTCGGCCCTTTCCTTGACCCTATAGCCTTTCGCGCCACATTGCGAGACCGGCGCGAACCTCACTCATAGACGAGACTGATCGTCTCTGCCGCCATTGCCGGGCGCGCCTCGCCCTGGATTTCCATGACGTTGGAAAACGTCAGCCGCGCGCCGCCCTCGACCGGCTCACATTTTTCTAACGTGCGGTGCAGACGCACGCGCGCGCCGCATTTCACCGCCGCGGGATAGCGAATCTTGTTCGAGCCGTGATTGATGCTGCGCGAGCGCTTGCGGATTTTTAAGGTCTGGGCCGCGAGGCGCGGCATGAGCGAGAGCGTCAACAGCCCGTGCGCGATCGTCTTGCCTTCCGGCAGTTCGCGCGCGGCGCGCTCACGATCGACATGGATCCAATTGTCGTCGCCGGTGAGTTGGGCAAATGCGTCGATCTTCGCCTGGTCGACAATGACCCACTCGCTCGTGCCGAGCTTTTGGCCGACGTAATTTGCCAAGTCCGCGGGCCTCTCGACTTCGATCACGCGCGCCTCCCCAACTAATCCAGATCGCGGCCCTGCATGTCGACATTGCGCCGCGCGCTCGGCAAGATCGGTGAGGACCGGCCCGATTCTCTCGGGATCGTCGATCGGATCGGCCATCGGCCCTTGCCGCCATCCCTCGAGCACCGACAGAATGCCGCCGCCGGCTTCGATCACCCGCCCGGTGACGCCAGCGCTTTCGGCGCTGGCAAGCCAAACCACGACCGGCGCAATCCAGCGCGGATCGCGGGATGCGATCTCTTCCGGCGTGCGCTCGCGGATGCCCTCGGTCATGCGCGTCTGCGCATGCGGCGAGATCGCGTTGACGGTAATGCCGTAGCGCTTCAGCTCGCGCGCCGCGATGATGGTGAAGGCGGCGATGCCGGCTTTGGCGGCGCCGTAATTGGTCTGGCCGATATTGCCGAACAGGCCGGACGACGACGACGTGTTGATGATGCGTGCGTTAACGCTCGCGCCGGTCTTTTTCTGCTCGGTGCGCCAATGGACGGCGGCGTGATGCGAGGGCGCGAATGTGCCTTTCAAATGCACTTTGATCACCGCGTCCCAGTCGGATTCTTCCATATTGACCAGCATGCGGTCGCGCAGGATGCCGGCATTGTTGACGAGCACGTCGAGCCGGCCGAAGGCGGAGACGGCGTGCGCGATCAGGCGGCGCGCGCCCTCCCAGTCGCTGATATCTTCGCCGTTGGCGATCGCCGCGCCGCCGGCCGCCTTGATCTCGGCGACGACTGCCTCTGCGGCCGAGTTGTCGGCGCCGCGCCCGTCGCGGCCGGTGCCGAGATCGTTGACGACGACCTGGCCGCCGTGGCGGGCAAGCTCGAGGGCATATTCGCGGCCGATGCCGCGTCCGCCGCCGGTGACGATCGCCACCCTGCCCTCACCTAATCGCGCCATCCGACGTCCGCCTTGGCCTTGCTGCTTCGCTTCAGTTGCCGGCGCATCCTAGCGCGGCGGAAAAGCGCCGGAAAAGCCGCATGAAGCCTCGCCGTTGCGCTGCCGTTCAGGCGAGAAAAGCTTGAACTGGCGCAAGTAATGGCCGTTGATAGCTCAGTGAGGCGAGGAGATTTTCCATGAAGACGATCATCGTGCTCGCTTTGGCGAGCCTTATCAGCCTCGGCAGCGTCAGCGCCCCGCTGGCCCAGGGCAATGGCGGAGGAGGAGGTGGCGGCGGTTCATCCTCCGGCGGCGGGGGAGGCGGCGGTGGCGGTGGTGGCGGCGGCAACGGCAAGTAACTTGCGGCGCTCAAGCTTGAAAAGCCGCCGCCTTGAAAATTGATGCGGGGTGGTCTGCTTACGCGAGAGCCTTGCTTGCGGCCTTTGCCCTCGCGCTATCCGGCAGCGCCAGTGCCTTCGACCACGCATGGCATTGTCTGCCCCGCACCGACTTCGAAAAGTTCGAGGTTCACGAAGCAGGATTAGTCCTCGACTACCTGCGGGTGCGCGAAGAAAAGGGCACGCTTTCGGGCCTGCCGGTCGTCACGTTCAGCTACTCCGTCGTCAACAAGCTGGATCGCAACATCCATATCGATGCGCAGCTTGTCGGCCTCGCCGCGGACGGCACGCCGGTCTTGGCGATCAGCGCCTCGCCGCCCTCGTCGCTTGTCGCCTCGCAGGTCTCGCGCAGTGTTGCGAACAGTGTCTATACCGCCGCCGGCCAACTCGCGCGGGCAGCAAAGCTCTGCGTGAGCTTTGGCGGAGATTTTTGACCGCTCACCATTTCTCGCCGAACGGTCGTATCTCCAGCTCCGACGACCAGGCGCTGCGCGGCTGCCGATAGAGTTGCCAATAGCTCTCGGCGACCGCCTCCGGGTTCATCAGCCGCTCGGGATCGAGATTGGCGAGCGCCGCCTCGCCCTCGTTGGCTTTGATGCGCTCGCGTACCCATTGCGTATCGACGCCGGAATCGATGATCAGATGTGCGACGTGAATGTTTTTCGGTCCGAGTTCGCGCGCCGCCGCCTGCGCCACCGCGCGCAAGCCGAATTTGGCGCTGGCAAACGCGGCAAAGCCGATGCCGCCGCGGAGACTTGCCGTGGCGCCGGTCAGAAAGATGCTGCCGCGGCCGCGCGCGAGCATCGCTTTCGCCGCCTCGCGTGTCGTGAGGAAGCCGGCATAGCACGCCATCTCCCACACTTTGCGGAAGACGCGCTCGGTCGTCTCGGTCAGCGGGAAATTGACGTTGGCGCCGATATTGAAAATGCACACCTCCAGCGGAGCGTGCTGATCGGCATCGTGAATGAACGCGACGATCTCGTCCTCGTTGCGCGCATCGAGCGAGCGAGCGAAAATCTTGCCGCCCGCGGCCTCTACCTCCTGCACGAGCGGCGCCAGCTTGTCGCCGTTGCGCCGCCCGGCAAAAATCGTAAAGCCTTCGGCGGCAAACTTCTTCGCAATCGCCGCGCCGATATAATCCCCGGCGCCGACGATCGCCGCGCTCGCGTTCTTCCCAGCCATCACGCCGCCTGCTTTTGCTGCGCGATCTCTTCCTCGACATCGCGCAGCTGGTCCTTGCCGAAGAACAATTGGTCGCCGACAAAGAACGAGGGCGCGCCGAACACCCCTCTCTCGACCGCAGCCTGCGTATTCGCCAGCAGGCGCTGCTTCACCTCGTCCTCTTGCGTCCGCCGAAGCAGCAGATCGGCATCGAGTCCTGCCTCCTTCAGCGAGGCGCGGATCACCTCCGGATCGTCCATCTTTCGCGGTTCCGCCCACATGTAGCGGAACATGGCGTCGACATAAGGCGCGAACACGCCCTCGAATTCCGCCGCCACCGCGCCGCGCATCAATTGCAGTGTATTCACCGGGAAGAACGGATTCATCTTGAACGCGGTGATCCCGTGACGCTTGAGAAAACGCCGCATCTCGAGCCGCTGGAATTCGAGCTTGTTCTTGACGTCCCTAAAACTCTCGATCGGCGACTTGTTGTTGGTCAGGCGAAACACGCCGCCGAGCAGGATCGGCACATATTTGAAACGCGCGCCGGTGCGCTGCTCGATGCGCGGGATGATGAGATGCGAGAGGTAGGCGTTCGGACTGCCGAAATCGAACAGGAATTCTGGCTGCACGTGAGTCTCCCGCTTCTTGGTACGCGCGGCACGATATACCTGTATATGCAGGTGTCAACGCCGCTCGTCGCCCTCCGTCGTGGCTATGTCAATCGGCGAACTCAATCGGCTGATGAGCCCCGCCGCACGCATGTCGGCGATCTCGGCGTCGGCAAAGCCCGCCTCGCGTAAGACAGCGTCGCCGCCCTCGCCGATTTCCGGCGCGCGAAGCGGCCGGCGCTTCTCTTCGCCATCGATATAGATCGGACTGTCCACGGTCTCGAACGGCGTCTCCGCGATCGGCAGAATGAAATCGTTCTCGCGCGCTTGGTTATCGGCGACGACATCGTCGAGCGTCGCGACAAAACCGAAGACGAGTCCGGCCGCATCGAGCCTTCGCCGCCATTCCCCAAAATCGCGCGCCAAGAAAATGTGATCGAAAATCACGACCAGCTCGCGCGCGTGCTCATGACGGGCAGCCTTGGTGGCAAAGCGCGGATCGTGCTCGAGGCTTACCTCTTCGATGGCGCGCAAAAGCAGCGGCCATTGCCGCTCTTCTTCAAGCAGCGACAGCGTCAGCCAGCGCCCGTCCTTGCAGCGGTAGAGATTGGTTAGCGCGTTCGGCGACTGCTCGCGCGGCACGCGCGGCGTGAAGGTGGCGCCGCAGAATTTCGCCTGGATCTGCAAGCCGTGCGACCATAGACCATTGGCGAGCAACGATGTCGCGACATGCCCGCCTTTGCCGGTCTTTTCGCGCCGATAAAGCGCGGTGAGGATCGCGCCGTAAAGCGCGAGTGCAGCAGGATGATCGCCCATGCCGGAGACCGAGCGCGCCGGCGGACTTTCGGCATGCGGCTTCACTTCATTCATGAGGCCCGAGCGCGCCCAATAGGCGTTTGAATCAAAGCCAGGCTTGCTCGCCTCTTCGCCGGTTTCGCCATAGCCGGTGAAAGACGCATAAATCAGGCGCTCGTTCAAAGGCCCGATCTGGTCATAGGCGATGCCGAGGCGAGAGCGCACACGCAGCGGCATGTTGGTGATGAAAATGTCGGCGCTCTTGACGAGTCGCGCGAGCACCGCCTGCCCTTCCGGTCTGGTAAGATCGAGCGCCAGACTTCGTCTGGTACGATCGGTCAGGAGCCACGCATAATTGTTCTCGCATTGTGGTTGGCCCTTGATTTGCGGCAGCTTGCGATACGGATCGCCGGAGGGCGGCTCGATCTTGATCACGTCGGCCCCGAAATCCGCGAAGATCGTCGCCGCCGCCGGCGCGGCGATAAAGCTCGCGCAATCGATGACCTTGAGGTCTGCAAAAAGCGCCTCCGCCATCCGCTCCGCTCCCGCGCCCTTATACCGAGCCGATGCGCTTGA
>Ga0164304_10000078_pt1 | contig 21241 bp, 17 predicted proteins | sample Whisoiple_217_MG_FD_110216 | JGI IMG/M metagenome (GOLD analysis project Ga0164304, IMG submission 110216) | Soil microbial communities amended with pyrogenic organic matter from upstate New York, USA - Whitman soil sample_217_MG | ecosystem: Environmental > Terrestrial > Soil > Agricultural...
AGGCATGCCGGTCGGGATCGCCGAGATCGCCATCGCGGTGCCCAGCAACAGCACGTCTTTGAACTCCTCTCCGCGGGCGACGCCGACGATCACGATGAACGCGACCGCGCCCCAGGCGACGATGCCGAGCACCTTGGTGAGCGATCCCAGCTCCTTCTGCAGCGGCGAGCGCGTGCGGCTGATCGACGACAGCATCGTCGCGATCTGGCCCATCTCCGTCTGCATCGCGGTGGCGGTCACCACCATCGCTCCCGTACCGCGGGTCACCGCCGTGTTCTGGAACAGCATGTTCGCGCGATCACCCAGCGCGACCTCCGCGCCCGCCAGGGTCGTCGCCGACTTGCCGATCGGCGCGCTCTCCCCGGTCAGCGCAGCCTCCTGTGTTTCCAGCGTCGCCGAACGGATGATGCGTCCGTCCGCAGGGACGATGTCGCCAGCCTCGACCTGGACGATGTCGCCCGGCACCACGTCGAGGGCCGGCACCTGCTCCACCGAGCCGTCTCGCAGCACCCGCGCCTGCGGCACCTGCATGCTCGCCAGCGCATCGATGCTGGCCCGTGCCTTCAGCTCCTGGCGCGAGCCGAGCACGACGTTTAGGAGGATCAGCAGGGCGACGATGATGCCGGTCGACACCTGCCCGATCACCACGCTGACGATGGTGACCGCGATCAGCATGATGTTCATCGGGTCACGCAGCTGGGCTAGTGCCACCTCCCATACCGAGGGCGGCGGTTCGCCGGTGATCTGGTTGGGACCCAGCCGGGCGAGCCGTTCCGCCGCCTCCGCGCCGGTCAGGCCGGAGTCGGCATCCGAGCGCGCGGACGCAACGACGTCCAGTGGATCACGTGCGTAGGGCGGGAGTATGTCGACCTCCGTGGTGGCGTCGGGGGCGTCGGTCATGGCGGTGTCCCCGCCTCGTCAGCAGCCATTATCCCAGTCGTCCCAGCGCCGGCGAGAATGGCCCAGAGCTGGTCGATCGTGGAGCGGGAGACGCGGCGTGCTGCGGGAGATAGGCCGGGAGCGTGGCCGGGCAGCCGGACGCGCAGCGCGGCCGGCAGGCTCTCGAATACGAGCGGCGGGTCGAGGGTCATGGCCTCCCCGTCGATCCCGATCTCCACCGGGCCGCCGGAGTCGATGCGAAACCGCGGCGCGGTCCATTCCCGCCACCCCGAGAACCTCCGGATCTGACCGGCGACGTTCAGGGCGACCAGCTGCTCCGCCGCGCGAGTGTCCTCGACACGGGCGGTGACCACGCCGAGCAGCCCTCGGTCGATCCGCTCGCGGGTGCCTCTGCCGGACAGATCGTCGAGCTGGTAGGCGTTGTTGGACACCAGCACCATGTCGGCGGTCTCGTGGGCCGTCCCGTCGGGGCCGGTGTACCGCAGGTCGAGCGGCTGGGCGTCCGGACCGATCAGGTCGGGCAGCATGGCTGCCGCCGTCCGCAGCTTGGCGTCCCGGTACTCCGGCGACTCGACGATCTTCGCGTACAGGCCGAGCGACGCGTTGTTCACGAACACCCGCCCGTTCACGGTGGCCAGGTCGATCGTGCGCTCCACCGCGTCCGCGAAGGCGTCGAGAGCGCCGACGACGTCGTCGCGGTCGAGGCCGAGGTCGAGCGCAAAGTGGTTGCGCGTTCCCGCCGGCACCACCACGTGAGGGATCCCGTGGCGGCTGGCGACGGTGGCGATCAACGCCTGGGAGCCGTCACCTCCCGCCATGCCGATCACATCGGCGCCGCCGGCGATCGCATGCTCGGCGAGCTCGAGCAGGTCATCGCCCTGGCGAAGCACCACCGCCTGGATGCCACGAGCCGCGCATTCGCCGGCCAGATCGAACTGCACCGCCTTTCCGCCACCGGACTTCGGGTTCATCAGCAGCACCGGATGCACCGCGGCCGGGACGGGGCTGCCCGGGGTGGGCGCGGCCTGGAGCTCATCGATGCCGGTGTGGAGAGCCGACCTAGCCGCGGCCACCGACAGCACGCCGAGCATCGCCGCCCCGAGCGCTCGCCACCACAGGACATCCGCGATCCCGATCGACGCCAGCAGCAGGGCCAGCCCGCAGGCCGCGAGCAGGAGTGCGACGGCACGGCCGGTGCCCCGGCGCGACACGGCCGCCCAGCCCGCGCCGACCAGCACGGCCGCTCCCAGCAGGGCGACGACCAGTCCCCCGATGTTGTCCAGCGCCGCAACGACCACGACCAACGCCGCGGATGCCGCCGCAAGCAGCGCGATGGCTGCCCAGATCCGGTCGCGTATCAGAACGGCTCGGGAATCCATCGCAACGGCAGGTTCGGCTCGGCATAGCCACCAGGCCGTTGCCGCTTCGGGAGCTTGACCTCGCTCATCGTCAGCGGACCGTACGGGACCTGATCCAGGAGATGGGTGATGATGTTCAGCCGGCCCCGCCGCTTGTCGCTGGTGTCGGCGATGTACCACGGGGCCCACGCGGTGTCGGTCGCCTGCAGCATCGCGTCGCGTGCGCGCGAGTAGTCGTTCCAGCGGCTGTAGGACTTGAGATCCATGTCCGATAGCTTCCACACCTTGCGAGGGTCGTTGATCCGGGCCTGGAGGCGCCGGGTCTGCTCGTCGGCATCGACCTCGAGCCAGTACTTGATGAGCAGGATCCCGGAATCCGCCATGGTGCGCTCGATCAGCGGCACGCCCTCGAGGAATCTGGCCGTCTGCTCCTCGGTGCAGAAGCCCATGACACGTTCGACACCGGCGCGGTTGTACCAGCTGCGATCGAAGATCACGACCTCGCCGCCGGAGGGGAAGTGCTGGATGTAGCGCTGCGCGTAGAGCTGTGACTGCTCACGTTCGGTCGGCGCAGGCAGCGCAACGACGCGGAACACACGCGGGCTCACGCGCTCGGTGATGCGCTTGATGGTTCCGCCCTTGCCCGCCGTGTCGCGGCCCTCGAAGACGATGCAGATCTTCGCGCCGGTGGCCTTCACCCACTCCTGCATCGCGACCAGCTCGCCGTGCAGCCGCCGCATCTCGGCCTCATACGGCTTGCGCTTCATCCGAACCGCCCGGCCGTCGACCTCATCCTGCTTCCTGTGCTTGCTCATCTCGTCCCTCCCGGATGGCCGAGCCCGTGGATCCACTCGGCGTAGGAACAGGCCTCCTCTGCCCGGAACGCCGAAGCCGTGGGAAACGGCTCGGCAAAGACTACGGCCGCGGTGTGTTTGATGCGACCCAGCGCACCCCGGCCCCCGGCCTCGAATCCGAGCGTCCACCAGGACTGGCCGGTGACCTCCACCTCGGTCAGCTCCACCGAGCAGTCCGGGGCACCCGGTGAGGCCGGGCCGCCGCCCGAGCGTTCGATCGGGAACCTGGCGATCCGCCGGCGCTTGCTCACCCGCCGCCAGGCCGACCCCTCCAGCGGGCGCGAGCGGTCAAGCCCGCCGGGAAGCGGAATCGACCGCTTGATCCACGAGTCGATGTTGCCCGCGGCCGCGGCTGCGATGTCAAGCGCTCCCACCACGCCGCGGTACTGTTTCACCTCGAAGCTCGCGCCGCCGCGGATCTTGATGGACAGGCCCGGCATGCGGGGGGAGATCAGATAGTCGTCGTCGCGCGTCTCGGGCACCTGCGAGAAGCGCGAGAACCAGCGGTCGATCTCGCTGCCGTAGCGGCCGGGGCGAATCCATCGCACCTCGCACGTGCGCTCCTGGGCCGGTCGGCGCTGATGGGAGTCTCCCTGGGTCATGGCTCCTGTCGCATCCAACGCGCGCCGGTCTGCTCCTGGTAGGCGGTGACGGCGCTGTCGAGCGTCGGGTAGAAGTGGTTCGGGTCGATGGTGCGGGTCAGTTCGTACGCCAGGATCTTGGCACGGACGGGGTCCTTCATCTCGGCGAACACGAGCGAGATCCCCCGAGCGTTGATCGCCTCGTCGAGATCCTCCAGCATGTCGGCCGCCGTCGTGTCGACATCGGTGATCGGTTCGGCCGCAATCAGGATCCAGGCGGGCGCCGGTTCGCGTGAGGCCAGCAGCAGGATCTGCTCGCGGAAGGTGCGGGTGTTCGCGAAGAACAGCGGGGCATCGAAGCGGAACATGACCAACCCGGGAAGCACCTCAGCATCGGGGTAGCTGGTGAGGTCGTGGTAACCGGGCAGGTTCTGCACGCGACCGAGCACGGCGTGGTAGGGCAGCCAGGAGCGCCGGAACAGGTTCATCACCGAGAGCGCGACGGCGACCACGATGCCGGGCAACACGCCGAGAAAGGCGACGCCGAGAAAGGCGGCGATGGAAAGCGCGCACTCGGACCGCCGCTGCTTCCAGAGCCGGACCGTGCCCGGTATGTCGGCGAGCGACAGCGAGGCCGTGATCACCACCGCGGCGAGCGTCGGTTGCGGCAGGTCGCGGAACATGCCGGGGAAGAACAGCAGCATGGCGGCGATCAGGATCGCGCCGACCAGTCCGGTCAGCTGCGTCTTTGCGCCGGCCTGCTCCGCCACGGCCGTGCGCGACCCGCTGGTGCTGACCGGGAAGCCCTGGAAGAACCCGGCACCAAGGTTGGCGACGCCGATTCCGACCATCTCCCGGTTGCCGTCCACCTCCTCGCCCGACCTGCCGGCGAATGCCGACGACGTCGCGATGGTGTCGGCGAGCGACACGAGTGCGATACCGAACGCGCCACCCAGCAGCGGCAGCAGGTCGGAGCGGTGCACGTCCGGGACGGTCAGCGGCGGGAACCCCTCGGGCAGCGTGCCCACCAGCTTGACACCGTGCTGCTCGAGCCCGAAGCCCGCGGCGACGGCGATCGACACGACCACTGCCACCAGCACGTTCGGCACGCGCGGCAGCGTTCTGCGCAAGACGGCGATCACCGCCAGCGCCAGCACGCCGACGGCGAGCGCAGCACCCACCGTTTCGCCGTCCTGGACTCCGTCGACGAATGCCCGCGTCTCATCGAGGAGGCCATTCGCGTCGGTAGAGAAGCCGAACAGCTTCGGGAGCTGTCCGACCAGGATGGTGATCGCAAGGCCGTTCATGTAGCCGATCATGGTCGGCTTCGACAGCAGATCCGCGACGAACCCGAGCTTGGCCATGCCTCCGACGACCATGATCACGCCCACGATCAAGGCCAGCATCGAGGCCAGCGCGACGGCTCGGGCGGGGTCGCCGTTGGCCGCGATCAGCGGCAGGGTCGTCGCCGCGATCATGGGACCGAGTGAGGAGTCCGGGCCGAGCACGAGGATCTTCGACGGGCCGAAGATCGCATAGCCCACGAGGCACAGGATCGAGGTGTACAGGCCGGTGATGGCCGGGAGGCCGGCCAGCTCCGCGTACGCCATGCCTTGCGGCACCAGCAGCGTCGCCAGCACCAGCCCCGCCACCACATCCTTCGGCAACCACTCCCGCCGGTATTCGCGCAGCATGCGAACCCCGGCCGGGCCTGTGATCGAGTTCGGTGTCTTCTCCCCAGCCGCCTCAGCCACGGCGACAACGATCGGCGTTTCTCATTCGGCTCGCTTCATCGGTGGCGTCGCGCAGCGCGCGAAGGCAAGGATCTCACACCCCCCGATCCCGGCGGCGTTCCAGGCTGTCTGGCCACCTATACGATCGGCAGGGTGCGAACACCCTCGCATGAAGGCTCAGACGACGGCGGAGCCGCCACCATCGTCGCGGTCGCGATCTCGGCGGCGTGCTGGATCGTCTTCGCAGCGCTGGCGATCGTTGTCTCGACCAGCGACACCCTGTCGGTCGACCAATCGGTGCTGACGTGGGTCGGCGAGCACCGCAGCTCGGGCGTGACGTCGGCGATGCGAACCGTAACGTGGCTCGGATCCGCGGCCGTGCTCTATCCCGCGACGCTCGCGCTGGCGCTCTACTGGTGGCGGCGCGATCGCGATTGGCGGGCGGGAGCGATGCTGGCCGCTGGCCTGGCCGGATCGACCGTGCTCTACAACGTCTTCAAGCGGATCACCGAGCGGCCGAGACCGCCGGCAGCCGACGCGCTCGGGACGTACTCGCACGGGTCGTTCCCGTCCGGTCACGCCACGCAGAGCATGGCCTTCCTTGCCATGCTGCTCGTCCTCGCCTGGCTCGCAGGGCGGCCGCGGCTGCGGCTGTGGGCGATCGCCGCCGCGGTTGTGGCGCTCGCGGTAGGCACCTCGCGCATCTATCTCGGCGCGCACTGGTTCACGGACGTGCTGGGAGGCTACGCGCTGGGCGGGGCATGGGTCTCGCTGCTAACCGCGGCCGGCCTGAAGAACATCCTTCGGGCACCGCCACGGGACCGATAGGATCAGTCCATGCGGGGGATCGTGAGGCAGGTGAAGCAGGTCAAGGCGAGGGCGACGTCGCTGGCCCGCCTGATCCTGGAGCTGGGCCAGCTGGAGGCAAAGCGCAAGGCGGCGGCGCTCGGCAAGGCTGCCGCGTCTGCCGTCACCGCCGGCGTGCTTGCCTTCTACGCGGTCGGGTTCCTGCTCGCCGCGGCGGCCGCGGGGTTGAACGAGACGCTGTCGCTGTGGCTTTCGCTGTTGATCGTGGCAGTCGCGGTGCTGCTGGTCGCGGCTGTGCTCGTCCTGCTCGCAGTACGGTTCGCCCGCGCCGCCTCACCACCGGTGCCCAGCCAGGCCGTCGACGAGGCCAGGCGCACCGCCGACACGCTGAAGACGCATGCCTGAACGCAGCGCTGAGCAGATCCGGCTGGAGATCGCGGCCGAGCGGCAACGCCTGGTCGAAGACGTGGCCGAGCTGCGCAGGGAGGCGAAGATCGTGATTCCCGTCGCCGCGGCTGCGCTGGTCGCCGTCACCGTCCTCTCGCGTACCAAAGCCCCGACCCGCGCAGCCAAGCTGCTCTGGAGGATGCGCTAGGCGGCGCAGGTCCTGTCTCTCGCGGAGCCGCGAGAACCGCCATGATGTCTCCGATGGAGTGGGCCCTGGTCATGGTGTCGCTTGCGTTCCTCGGCGTTGCAGCCGTCTCGCGCAGGCTGGTTGGCACGCCGATCACGCCGGCGATGCTGTTCGTCGGCTTCGGGCTGCTGGTCGGCCCAAAGGCACTCGACGGGATCGACATGTCGAGCACGGGCTCGGTGGTGCGGATCCTGGCGGAGGCGACGCTGGCGCTGGTCCTGTTCAGCGACGCTTCCCGCGTCGATCTCAGTCATCTTCGCCGCGCGGTGGGCGTGCCGCTGCGGCTGCTGGCGGTCGGCCTGCCGCTGACGATCCTGCTGGGCGCCGTTGCGGCGGCCGTGCTGTTCGGCGAGCTCACCGCCGCGGAGGCGGTGATCCTGGGCATCGTGCTGGCCCCGACCGACGCCGCGCTGGGGCAGGCGGTCGTGACCGAGCCGCGCGTCCCGCAACGGATCCGCCAGGGGCTCAACGTCGAGAGCGGCCTCAACGACGGCATCTGCGTGCCGTTGCTGTTCGCCGCCGTCGCCGTCGCCGACCTGGAGTCGGACATCTCCGGTGGCCGCAGCACGGCCAGACTGCTGTTCGAGGAGATCGGCTACGGGGTGGCAGGCGGAGTGATTGCAGGCGTCGCGATCGCCGTGATCATCCGCGCCGCAGGGCGGCGGAACCTGATCGCCACCCAGTGGTATCCGGTCATCCCCGCAGCCGGCGCCGGCCTCGCTTACGGGATCGCCAGCGCGCTGGGCGGGTCGGGCTTCATCGCAGCCTTCGTGGCGGGTGTCGTCTTCCGGCTCGCGCTGGGACGTGACCCGGAGCAGCTGAATCGGCTGACCGAAGAGGTGGGCGACGTCCTCAGCGGCGTCACCTTCATCCTGTTCGGCGCGCTCCTGCTCGGCCCCACGCTCACCGCGTTGAGCTGGCAGCTGATCTTCTACGCGGTGCTCAGCCTGACGCTGGTGCGCATGATCCCGGTCGCGATCGCGATGTGGGGCACCCATGCGGGGCGTCCCACGCTGGGCTTCCTCGGGTGGTTCGGCCCTCGCGGCCTGGCATCGATCGTATTCGCCGTGATCGTGGTCGAGGAGTCACGACTGCCGGACGAGCACCTGATCGTGCTCGCCGTCTACCTGACCGTCGGGCTCTCCGTGCTCGCCCACGGCCTCACGGCCGGCCCGCTTGCCGCCCGCTACGCGACCTGGTACGAGTCCCATCCCCGGGACCGGCGCCCGGCCATGGAAAGCGCTGCGACCGAGATGACCCGGCCACGCGGCCATGCCACCACCGCCGCGTTGCCTGAACCGGCGGGACGCGAACCTTTCTGACGAACACGCTGGGTGCGCCACTGCTAGCGTTCGCGGAGGGCTCATGAAAGACACTCCGGCCCCCACAGACATGGAAGCGCGGTGGCAGCGCTGGGCCGCCCAGACTCGTGCATGGGGGCCGCCGGGGAACGAGCGGCTGACGACGTCGGTCGGGCTGGTGCTGCTCGTCCTGCTCGGGATCGAGACGCTGACAACGCTGGCGCTCAGCTCCTATCTGCCCGAGCACATCTTCCTGGGGCTGCTCCTGATCCCGCCCGTTGCCCTCAAGCTCACCAGCACCGGCTGGCGATTCGTCCGCTACTACACCAACAGCCGGCCGTACCGGCTCGCAGGGCCGCCTCGACTGTTCCTGCGGCTGATCGCGCCGGTGCTGGTCGTATCGACGCTGACGCTGTTCGGAAGCGGCGTCGCCCTGATCGTCGTCGGGCACGGCGGCGGACCGCTGCTCCAGCTACACGTGGTCAGCTTCGCGGTCTGGGGCGTGCTGGTCGCGATCCATATCCTCGCCTACCTGACCCGGGCGCTACGCGAGGGCCCGGCGGACTGGCGCCGCCATGCCGACAGGGTGGCGGGAGACGGTGGCCGTCGCGCCGCGCTGCTCGGCGCCGTCCTCGCCGGCGTGATCCTGGCGCTGGCGACCTATTCGGCCCAGGACTCCTGGCTCGACCACCGCCACGAGCACCGGCACGCCGACGACGTGGCACACGCTGCGTCGGCCCCAGCGCGAACAGAGGAGAGGTGAGACGTGCAGTACGGGCTGTCACTGCCGACCGGAGGGGAGTGCGGAGACCCGCGCTTCCTCGTCGACCTGGCCGAGCGAGCTGAGGCCGCCGGGTGGGACGGCCTGTTCCTCGAGGACTACGTCTGCTACGGCGGCGATCGGGCGACGCCGACGTGCAACGTGTGGGCGGTGCTGGCGGCCGTGGCGGTGCGCACCCGGCGCATGCGGCTGGGCACGGAGGTGACGCCATTGACGCGGCGGCGGCCATGGAACGTTGCCCGCGAGGCGGCGGCGGTGGACCAGCTCTCAGGCGGGCGCATGGTGCTTGGTGTCGGGCTGGGCGACACCGGCGAAGCGATCACCGCCGACCCCAGCTACGTGTCATTTGGCGAGGAGCAGGACGCGCGGACACGCGGCGAGATGCTGGACGAGGGGCTCGAGATCGTCGCCGGGCTCTGGACCGGCAGGCCGTTCAGCTTTCGCGGCAAGCACTTCCAGGTCGACGACGTGACGTTTCTGCCGCGTCCGGTGCAGGAGCCGCGGATTCCGATCTGGATCGGCGGCGGCTACCCGAATCCGCGCCCGACGCGCCGGGCGCTGCGATGGGATGGCTCCTGCCTGTACAAGGAGACCCATGGCGGCCCGTGGGAGGACATGTCCCCCGACGACGTGCGGGCCCTCCGCGCGGCCGCCGGCGATCGCCCGTTCACGATCGCCGTCGGAGGAAGCGGGCGCCGGGACGACTGGGAGGCCGAGCGCGACCACATCCGGGCGGTCGCGGCGGCGGGTGCCGACTGGTGGATCGAGTGGGTCCCGCCGGGAGAGCGCGAGGCCATGGTCGCCGCGGTCGAGCGAGGCAGCCTGCGACCGTCGTCGGATGTGGTCCCCGTAGACTGACCGTGTATGGTGATCGCGTGCCCCGTGTGCGGCCAGCAGAACCCTGACGGCTTCAGGTTCTGCGGCGCCTGCGGGAGCCCGCTTCCCCTCGCTGCGGGCACGTCTGCTCGCGAAGTGCGAAAGACGGTGACGGTCGTCTTCTGCGACATGGCCGGCTCGACGGAGCTCGCCGACGGCACCGACCCGGAGCGAGTGCGGGCCCTGATGGGCCGCTACCACGACGTCGCCCGAAGGGTGCTGGAGTCGCACGGGGCGACCATCGAGAAGTTCATCGGCGACGCGGTGATGGCCGTGTTTGGGGTGCCGACGGTGCGCGAGGACGACGCGCTTCGGGCCGTGCGAGCTGCATGCGAGCTGCGAGACGAGCTGGGCGCGATCGGCGTCCCGGTGCGGATCGGGGTCAACACCGGGGAGGTGGTGGCCGGAGGCGGGGAGGCGCTGGTGACCGGAGACGCGGTCAACGTCGCTGCCCGGCTCGAGCAGGGAGCCGGCGTGGGTGAGGTGTGGATCGGCGACACCACCCATCGGCTGACGCGGGAGGCCGTCCACAGCGAGCCGATTGCGGTGGCGGTGAAGGGGAAGCGGGCGCCGCTGGCCGCGCACCGCCTTCTGTCCGTGAGCGCCCATGCGCAGGCGATCCCGCGCCGGATCGACTCCGTCCTGGTCGGGCGCGCGCTCGAGGTCAACATGCTGTCCGAGGCGTTTGAGCGGGCTGCCTCTGAAAACCGCTGCCACATGTTCACCGTGATGGGAGCGCCCGGCGTTGGCAAGTCCCGGCTGGCCGCCGAGCTGGCCGATGGGGCGGCGTCGGAGGCGAACGTGTTGGTCGGACAGTGCCTGCCCTACGGTGACGGGATCACGTTCTGGCCGGTCGCTGAGATGCTGCGGACGGCGGCTCAGATCGGCGAGCGCGACGATCGGACAACTGCCCGCACGGCACTGGAACGGCTGGTCGCAGACGACGAGGACGGGCTCCTCGTTTCCGAGCGGGTCGCCAGGGCGATCGGTCTGGGCGGGATTCCGGCCGCGGTCGAGGAGGTGTTCTGGGCGATTCGCCGGACGTTCGAGATCATCGCCCGGCGGCGGCCCACGGTGCTGGTGTTCGAGGACATCCACTGGGCCGAGCCGACCCTGCTCGACCTGATCGAGCACGTGGCCGACTGGGCCCGCGGGTGTGCGCTGCTGGTCCTGTGCACAGCCCGACCCGATCTGCTGGACGTGCGGGCCGGATGGGGCGGGGGAAAGACCAATGCCACCACGATCATGCTGGAGCGGCTGCCGGCGAAGGACTGCGCACGGCTGCTCGAGGATCTGGCGGGCGAGACGCTGACCTCCGAGCAGCGCGAGCGGGTGGTCGCTGCCTCCGAGGGCAACCCGCTGTTCGTCGAGCAGATGCTGGCGATGCTGAGCGAAGACGAACGAGCCGGCTCCGACGTCCCGCTGACCATCCAGGCGCTCCTGGCCGCGCGGCTCGATCGGCTGGGCGGCGAGGAACGGCGGGTGGTGGAGAGCGCCTCGGTGGAGGGCCGGGTGTTCCACCGGTCGGCCCTGGCGGCGCTGACGTCGGACGCGGAGCGGCCCGCGCTCGCTGCCCACCTCCAGCGGCTCATGCGGCGCGAGCTGATCGACCCTGACAGGTCGCTGTTCGAGGGAGACAGCGCCTACCGCTTCCAGCACGTCCTGATCCGCGACGCGGCCTACGCGTCGTTGCCCAAGCGGGCGCGCGCGGAGCTGCACGAGCGGTTCGCCGAGTGGCTCGAGGAACGAGCCGCGAACCGTGTCGACGAATACCGCGAGATCCTCGCCTACCACCTCGAGCAGGCGTACCTGCTCCTGGTCGACGTGGCCCCGGAGGACACGCGGTTGGCGGCCCTCAAGACGCGCGGCGTCGATGCTCTGGTGGCCGCCGCGGGGCAGGCACACGAGCGAGGCGACGACCGGTCGGCGTTCGCCGCCTACACGCGCGCGACCTCGCTACGCCGCGAGCCGACGGTGCAGGCTCTCGACCTGATGCTGGAGGCGCTTCGGGTGGGATGGTTCGCCACCTCGCCGGACGAGTTGTTGGGCGTCTCGAGGCGGGCGCGCGCGCTTGCCGCAGAGCTGGGCGACGAGTCACGCGAGTTGCACGCGCGGGTACTGGCGATGGATGCGGAGCTGATGGCGGACACGGACTTCTCCACCGCCGATGCGCGGCGGATCGGGGAGCAGGCGGCGGCGCGGTTCGCGGCCGAGGGCGAGTCCCTGCGGCTGTTCGACGCGTTGCACGCGATCGCGACCGCATACCACCACGAGGGTCACTGGAGCCCGATGAACGAGGTGCTGATGCGGGCCGCAGCGATCGCCCGCGATCTGGGCGACGACCTGCGGGAGCAGGACAGCGACAGCGCTCGGTTGGGGGCCTACTACTGGGGCGACAGCCGGGCCACCCTGGGACTGGATCTGTGTACGCAGTTGCAGGAGCGATGGCCGTCCTCGCCCGTCATGCAATCCCGCGTGGTGTGCTTCAAGGGCCGGTTCCTGGCCATGCTGGGCAGGTCGGACGAGGCCCACCGTGCCATCGCCGAGTGGCTGCGGTCGGCGGAGGACCTGGGCGATCGCTATTCGCTCAACTCGCGCGCGTTCACCACCGCTACCATCGCCGACATCGAGGGCGATGTGGAGACCGCGCTGTCCGAGGTCGCCTTGTCGATCGAGCGTTTGGAGGCGGCCGGTCAGAGAGGTCTGGTGTCCACGCTGTACGGGCTTCAGGGCATCTACCTGGCGCGCGTCGGGCGCTGGGATGAGGTCGTTGAATCGGCGCGCCGGGGGCGTGAACAGTCGCACCCCGACGACCTCGACTCGGAGGCCCTGTGGCGATGGGCCGACGCGCTGGTGACGGCGCACCGTGGCGACCCCGAGGCCGGACAGGCGCTGCTCCACGAGGCAATCGCGATCATCGACCGCAGCGACGAGACGATGTTCCAGGCCAACGCGCGGACGGCGCTCGCCGAGATGCTCGAGAGCCAGGGCGACAAGGCCAGCGCTCGGGCCGCGCTTCAGGAGGCGCTGGAGCTGTACCGGGCCAAGGAGGTCGTTCCCAGCATCGCGCGCGCCGAGCGGCGACTGGCGGCACTGGCCTGAGCCATCGCCGGGCTCCGCATGCTGGTGCCACATTGGCCCGGCCGGGGGGTCGAGGCTACGCTCAAGCGATGGATGCCGTTCTGGATGCCTACTCGCGTGCCGTGATCAGCGTGGTGGAGCGAGTGTCGCCGTCGGTGGCGAACTTGCGTGTTCGCCTGCGCTCGCGTTCGCGCGTGCGGGAGGCTGGCGGAGCGGCCGTCGTGATCACCGAGGACCGGCTCGTCACCAACGCACACGTGGTGCCGGCGGCGACGCGGGAGGGGTGGGCATCGTTTCCGGACGGGCGCGAGTTTCGCTTCTCGGTGGTCGGTCGCGACCCCTTCAGCGACCTGGCGGTGATCGCCATCGACGGGAGCGCCCTGCATCCGGCAGAGCTGGGTGACGCGTCGACGCTGCAGGTGGGCCAGCTGGTGGTCGCGATCGGCAATCCGCATGGGTTCGCCGGATCCGTGACCGCCGGCGTGGTCTCGGCCGTCGGCCGGTCGCTGCCCGCGCGCGCCGGCGGCACGCTGCGGATGATCGACAACGTGATTCAGACGGACGCGAGCCTGAACCCCGGCAACTCCGGCGGCGCGCTCGCAACCAGCGACGGCCGCGTCGTCGGGATCAACACCGCGCTGGCCGGCATGGGGCTGGGACTGGCCGTGCCGATCAACGAGCACACGAGCGGCCTGATCGCGACGCTGATGCGCGACGGGCGCGTCCGGCGGGCCTACATCGGAGTGGGCGCGGCTCCGCGGCCGCTCCCGCCCAAGGCCGTGGCGGCGCTGGGCCGCTCCGCCGGCATCGAGCTGATCGACATCGCGCCCGACAGCCCAGCGGGAGCGGCTGGGCTGCTCCCCGAGGACATCGTGGTCGCGGTCAACGGCAAGCCAATCGAGAGCGTCGAGGAGTTGCAGCGCCAGCTGTCGGCAGAGGCAATCGGCAACCCGCAGTCGCTGACGGTGGTGCGTTCCGGCGCGGTGATCGAGCTGGAGGTGCGCCCGGTCGAGCTGGCCGCCTAACTGCTCGGTGGCTCGGGCAGGTCGACGCGCCACCTCCCAGGGCGCCCGCCCGCTAGATCAGGGCGCAAACCCCACGTTCTTCAGCATGCGCCGTAGATCCACGAGCTGCTGGACATCGGCGTCCTTCCCGTGCGGCGGCACGAACACCTCGGTCTCGTCCCCGAGCGGTGTCGATCCACCCCACCGGCAGGGACACCGTCTCCTGCGCCGCCTCGAGACGGAGGTCGGCGACGCCACCGACGCTCCCTCGCGGGCCATCCGCAGGGCACTCTCTCGGCCGATCGCACCGCCGGCGCCTGTGACCAAGAGCGACCTTGCCGACAAGCCGGCGGGAAACCCCGGTGCGCTCACTGACCCTCCTCGTTGTGATCTGTCGCGGGCGAGCCTAACCGAACGTGAACACGTCGGCCTCGACGCCGGCGGCCGCGAAGGCGATCTCGCGGGTGTGGTCGCTGGCAGGGCGCCCGCGTCCGGACGCCGTTTCGGCGCAATCCGTCCGCCCGCGCGAAGGGTAGTTACAGACGTGAACACGACCTACACCCATTCCGGGACCCGCGCACCGCAGAAGCTCTGCCCGCACTGCCATCAGCCGATCCGGGTGGAGGCCTTCTCGCCCCGTTGGCTCGGCTATTGCGAGCGGTGCGCCCGCGCCCTTTCGAACCATCCGCACATCGAGTCGGCATAGGTTGGCGCCGCGCGGTCGGTTTCCTGCCGAAGCGGCCCAGCCTTGTCATGAACCGGTATTTGGCTTAACAAAGCCGATGGGGCTGTTGTAAGAATGTCGCCAGCCGGTCAACCAAGCCGCTGGCCGCGCCACCGCTGAGCGGTTTCATCAGGGCACTCAGCGGTGTCGCCACCCGCCGACAGCTGCTGCTGAAGCCCGCGTCGCCGCAGCGTCGACGTAGCCGCTATCGCCCCCGCCCCTAACGGCCCAGCCCACCGTCGTCCGCCGGAGCTGCGGCCTCGCGACAAGTCCGCACAGACAATCCGTGGATCTCCCGATGCCGGCCCCCATGCCGCCGCGGACACTGCGACCATGTACAACTACGATCACATGAGCGGCACCGACTGGATAGGGATGGGCTTCATGATGGTGCTCCTGGTCGTCGTCCTCGTGGTCGCCATCTGGGCGATCACTCAGTGGACGCGTACATCCGACCGGCCAGATCTGCGAGCCGACAAGTCAGCGCGCGACATCCTCGACGAACGGTTCGCGCGCGGCGAGATCGAGATCGACGAGTACCAGGATCGTCGCCGCGCCCTCGACCACCTGCCGGTTGGTTAGCCCCCGGCCACGATGACCCCGACGGTACCCTCAACGATGCGAGCGGCGGTGCACGATCGCTATGGCGAGCCAGAGGTGATCCGAGTTGGCCAGGTTGCGGTGCCGTCGATCGCGGATGATGAAGTGTTGCTGCGAGTCTCGGCGGCCGGGATCGATCGCGGCACATGGCACCTGCTGACGGGGAAGCCCTATCTCGCTCGTCTGGCGATCGGCCTGCGCCGGCCACGCGTGACCGTTCTTGGACGCGACGTTGCCGGTGAAATCGTCGCGAGAGGATCGGCCGCCCAGCAGTTCAACATCGGCGGCTCGGTATTCGGAGTCGCAACCGGCTCGTTCGCGGAGTACGCCAAGGCCAAGGAGCGGAAGCTTGCACGGACGCCAGAAGGGCTCTCCGCTGTCGAGGCCGCCGTTCTTGGCATCTCGGGCATGACCGCCCTGCAGGCGATCGATGCCGCGCAGGTGGGCAACGGTTCATCTGTCCTCGTCATCGGCGCCTCCGGCGGGGTGGGAAGCTATGCCGTCCAGATTGCGCGTGGCCTAGGGGCACACGTCACCGGCGTCAGCCGGGCAGCCAAGGCCGAGTTCGTTCGATCACTCGGCGCCGAGCGGGTGATCGCCTATGACGGAGAAGGGAACGATCCTCATGAGGGCCGCTACGACGCCATCGTCGACACCGGCGGAGACACCGCCATCTCAGAACTTCGCTCCATGCTGGCGCCGCGCGGGACGCTCGTGATCGTGGGCGGCGAAGCCGGCGACCCTGTGACCGGGATGGGCCGACAGCTCCACGCGCGGATCCTGTCGCCGTTCCTTCACCAGCGACTCACATTCATCATCAACCGGGAACGCCAAGCCGACCTCGAACGGCTGCGTGGCCTCGTCGAAGACGGTGTCGTCCGGCCGGCCCTCGACGCGACGTATCCACTCGAGCAAACGGCGGAGGCGATCCGCCACCTGACATCCGGCCGCACACGGGGCAAGCTCGCCGTCGTCGTCAACGAGCCCGAGCGCTGAACCCCGACTCGGCGCTAGTGCATGGAAACGTGCGTCCCCGGCTCAGGCCGAAGGGCCGGTAGCACGATCGCTGCCACGAAGGCGAGCACTCCGGCGATCGCCGCCGCGACGAAGAACGCGTTCCCATAGCCGCTCACCGGGTTCCACTTTCGAAGTGGCCACGGCAGCAAGGACAGCAATGCCAAGGGCGGCTCCGAGCTCGTGGGCTGTCGTCATGATCCCGGAGGCCAGTCCTAGGCCTACTTCAGGACAGCCATCGCCCGGGAGGTGGGGCCCACCTAAGTGCTCGCTGCGCGGATCCGTGCTTTTCCGACTGTCGCCTGGCTCTAGCCCTTGGTACATACCAGTTCGGCTAGGGGTTGCAGTGCTTTTCGCCATGTGGGAACCTCACGACTCGTCGTTCAGGACTGGCAGTTGAACGTGGGGAGGCCGGAAATGGGTGTAACGGCGCGAATGGCTCGGACGTGTGCAAGGCATCCGTGGCGAACCGTGGGAGTCTGGGTTGCGGCCGCGGTGGTGAGCGTGGTTCTCACGGGCGCGTTGCTTTCGGATGCGCTGACGACGGAGGGAGATTTTGTCGGTACTCCGGAGTCGCAGCGTGCGATCGACCTCATGCATCAGCGGTTGGGCACCAAAGAACCGGTGCGGGATGTCGTGATCGTCCGCTCTTCCACCAAGACCGTCTCCGACTCAGCGTTTCGGCAGCGGGTAGAGGCGATCCACGCCCAACTGGTCTCGGCTGCTGAGGGCCCGGTGCGGGTGGGCCCGACCTACTACCAGACCAACGCGCCGTCCCAGGTCTCGAAGGATCGGCACAGCACGCTGATCGCCGTGACCCAGCCTGGCAGTGAGATCAACCACGCCGGCGACAACATCAAGTCGCTTCTCGATGTCGTGAAGGCGTCCAACGGCCAGGCTGGCTACCAGGTATTGGCGACTGGGCAGGCCACGCTCAGCCGCGACTTCACCACGCTCTCGCAGAGCGACCTTGGGAAAGGGGAAGGGATCGGCATCCCCATCGCGCTGCTGATTCTGCTGGCGGTGTTTGGCACGGTGCTGGCCGCGCTGGTGCCGGTGATTCTGGCGATCTTTGCAATCTTGGTCGCCATCGCGGTGGCTGCGCTGATCGGCCAGATCTCACCGCTCAGCTTCTTCGTCGTCAACATGATCACCTTCATGGGACTGGCGGTCGGTATCGACTACTCGCTGTTCATTGTCTCCCGCTACCGAGAGGAGCGACGCAGCGGCCACGAGAAACTCGACGCGATCGAACTCGCAGGCTCCACGGCAAACCGTGCCGTGCTGTTCAGCGGGATGACGGTGGTGCTGGCGTTGGTCGGCATGCTTATCGTGCCGACCAAGATCTTTGTCAGCCTCGGAGCGGGCGCGATCTTGGTCGTCTTGGCCGCCGTCATCTCGGCGCTTACCCTGCTGCCGGCAGTGTTGAGCCTGCTCGGCGATCGCGTCGAGTCGCTGCGAGTGCCGTTCTTCGGGCGTCGAGCGCAGCAGACAACGGCGCCGCACGAGGGATTCTGGGGCCGAACCGTTGATCTCGTCATGCGACACCCGGTGGTCGCGATGGTCAGCTCGATCGCACTGCTGCTGATACTGGCGATTCCGTACTTCAGCATCAACACGGGCGCCGCCGGCCTTGCCACGCTGCCGGACAGCACGCTTTCCAAACAGGGATACGTGGCGCTCAACCGCGACTTCAGCGTCGGGGAGGTTACGCCCGCGACGATCGTCGTCGACGGCGACGTGGCGACGCCGGCCGCCGCCCAGGCGTTCCACGCGCTCAGCAGCTCCCTCGCGCGAGATGGCCGGTTCGGACCGGTCGCGCCCGCCGTCTCGCAGCCCAAGAACATTGCTGTGATCAACGTTCCGGTCGCGGGAGATCCGAACTCGGACGCGGCCCTGAACGCCGTCCGAGACCTGCGCGACCGGTACATCCCAACGGCACTTGCCAACACCGATCTCCACGCATACGTGACCGGCGCCAGCGCCCAGAACCTCGACTACTTCAACATCACCGACACCTACCTGCCGATCGTGTTCGCGCTCGTGCTCGGCCTCAGCTTCATCCTGCTCATGCTCGCGTTCCGCTCCATCGTGGTACCGGCATCGAGCATCGTCATGAACCTGCTCTCCGTCGGCGCCGCCTACGGCCTCCTTGTGCTGGTCACCCAGGAGGGCCACGGCGCTGGCCTGTTCGGTTTCCAGGTCGTTCCGACCGTCGAGGCGTGGATACCACTGTTCCTCTTCTCGGTCCTCTTCGGCCTCTCGATGGACTACCAGGTGTTCCTATTGTCACGCATCCGCGAGCGCTATGACCAACACGGCGACTCCCGTGAAGCGGTCGCGTTCGGGATCACCTCTACTGCGCGGCTGATCACAGGCGCAGCGCTGATCATGGTCGCCGTGTTCGCTGGTTTTGCCGCCGGCCAGCTCGTGATGTTCCAACAGATGGGGTTTGGCCTTGGCGTCGCCATTCTGATCGACGCCACGATCGTGCGCACGGTGCTGATGCCCGCATGGATGGAGCTACTCGGCGACCGGAGCTGGTACATGCCGAAATTCCTGGGCTGGCTACCCGACTTCCGCGTCGAGGCAGGGCCCGCCGCTGGACATCACCGACCAACCGTGGGCGGCGACTAGACCCGGCTCGCGCCGTGGTGGAAAGTCGCTCACCGAACGATGATCAGAGGAGCCGTCTTGGTGAAGGATTCAGCGGTTCGGCACTTCCGCCGGCCTCGCCGTGTAGAGGCGGACGAGGGCGATCGCGAGCTGGCGGCGATCGTCGCCAACGTCCCGGGTGCGGTGTATCGCTGCGCGCTTGACCGCGACTGGACGATGGAGGCGTTCAGCAGTGAGATCGAGCGCATCTCCGGCTACCCGGCGTCGGACTTCATCCACAACGCGCGCCGGTCATTCGCCAGCGTTATCCACCCAGATGACCGGGACGATGTCGACCGCGAGGTGAGAACGGCCGTGCTCTCGGACTCGCCGTACGGTCTCGAGTTCAGGATCGTTCGGGAGGACGGGGACGTGCGCTGGGTGCTTGAGCGCGGACAGCGGGTCGTCGGGGAGGACGGGCAGACCTGGCTGCACGGCGTGATCTTCGACGTCACCGAGCGCAAGCAGGCAGAAGACGCCATGCGCGATAGTGCAGCTGAACAAGCCCGCATCGCCGAGCTGGAGGCCGCACGCGCGAGGATCATCGCCGCACAGGACTCCGCGCGACGGGACATCGAACGAAACCTCCACGACGGCGCGCAGCAGCAGCTCGTCACCCTCGGGATGACCCTGCGGCTCGTGAGGAGCGCACTCGATCGGGAGGACGTCAACGCCGCCCGCCGGACGCTCGACCAGGCAACCCAAGCGCTGACGACCGCCACCGCCGAGCTGCGCGACCTGGCGCGCGGTATCCACCCCGCGATGCTGAGCGACAAGGGTCTGCGGCCGGCACTCCAAGCGCTCGCCGACCGAGCGCCCTTCCCGGTCGCGCTCGACTGCCACCTCAGAGCGACTGCCGGAGGAGTTGGAGATCGCGGCGTTCTATTTCATCGCCGAGTCACTTACCAACGTTGCCCGCTACGCGAACGCGGAGTCGGCGACATCACAGTCACCCAAGGCCAAGACCACGTGCTGGTGGCCGTGGCCGATGACGGTGACGGCGGCGCGGCCGTCGACTCCGGCTCGGGCCTCCGCGGCCTCTGCGACCGGATCGAGGCGCTCGGCGGTACCATCGAGATACGCAGCGATCCTGGTCAGGGAACGAGGATCACTGCAGACATCCCCTGTCGCAAGCACCATCTCGCCGGCGCGGCTAGCGGATAAGGCGAGGGCTAACCCGACTCGGCGCTAGTGCATCGAAACGTGTGTCCCCGGCGCTGGCCGAAGGGCCGGTAGCACGATCGCGGCCACCAAGGCGAGCACTCCGGCGATGCCTGCCGCGACGAAGAAGGCGTCCCCGTAGCCGCTCACCGGGTTCCCATTCGATATGGCCACGGCAGCCAGGACGGCAACGCCAAGGGCGGCTCCGAGCTCATGGGCTGTGGTCATGATCCCGGAGGCTAGTCCGGCCTGATCATGCCTGACATCGGCCATTGCGGTGACCGTTACGGCCACGAACACAAGTCCCACGCCCGCACCAAGCAACAGGAAGCCGGGCAGCAGGTTGGTCAGGTAGCTCGCCCGGTCGGGTGCGATGGCGAGAAGCAGTGCAGCGGCGCTTGTCAGCACCAGGCCGACCACCGCGACGACGCGAGCCCCGGCGTGCGATAGCAGGTGTGAGGCGAGGTGGGCGGCGGCGAGGATGACCAGCGCGAGCGGCAAGAACGAAAGCCCGGTCTTCAGCGCGGAGTAGCCGAGCACGTTCTGAAGGTACAGGGTGTTCAGGTAGAACGAGCCGACCAAGATGCCCGTCGTCCCGAGCATGACGACGGCGCTCGAGACAAGTGACCTCACGCGCCATGTCGGCGGGGGAACCAAGGGCTTTGTGCCACGGCGTTCGACCGCGACGAAGGCTGCCAGCAGGGCCGCAGCGATGGCGAGCAGGAGCCACGTTCGTGCTGATGCCCATCCGTGCTGCGCCGTTCCCACCACTGCGTAGACGAGCGTCATCAGGCCGGCTAGGAGCGTGATGGCCCCAAGCAGATCAAGCTTCAGCCCCGTCAAGGCGACCGCGTCCTCAGCGGGGACGAGTCGCACCGCCCCAACGGCGACCACGATCCCGATCGGGACGTTGATGAAGAAGATCCACTCCCAACCAAACGCCGTCGTGATGATGCCGCCAAGCAGCACACCGAAGGCGACACCGGCACTACCAATCGCACCCCAGACCGCCAGCGCGGCAGTTCGCTGAGCGCCTGAGTACGTCGTCGTAATGATCGCCAGGGCAGAGGGCAAGAGAAGCGCCGCACCAAATCCCTGCGCTGCCCGCGAGACGATCAGCGCGTGGGACGACCAGGCAAGTCCGCTGGCCAGAGAGGCGGCGGTGAAGACCAGCAGC
>Ga0164304_10000079_pt1 | contig 21097 bp, 23 predicted proteins | sample Whisoiple_217_MG_FD_110216 | JGI IMG/M metagenome (GOLD analysis project Ga0164304, IMG submission 110216) | Soil microbial communities amended with pyrogenic organic matter from upstate New York, USA - Whitman soil sample_217_MG | ecosystem: Environmental > Terrestrial > Soil > Agricultural...
CCGGTCGGAGTAGGACGAGTCGGGCTCTTTGGTGGTCCGCTTGCCGCCGTTGTACTCGTAGTGCGTCTGCGACAGCAGTCCGATCAGCCCGGTGCATGGGGAGTTAGCGGGCAGGTAGAGCGGAAGTACCTTGTCGCCGAACGTCTTCTGGGCGGCGGCCACCGCGTTGTCGTAGTTCGCCCTGGCGTGGTCCAGCTTGGTGACCACGACGGCGCGCGGCATCCCGACCTGCTGGCACTCCAGCCACAGGGACTTGGTGAGTTCATCGACGCCTTCGTTCGCGGCGATCACGAACAGCGCGCAGTCCGCTGCCCGCAGCCCGGCGCGGAGTTCGCCGACGAAGTCGGCGTAGCCGGGGGTGTCGATCAGGTTCACCTTGACGCCGTTGTGCGAGAGCGGCGCGAGTGCCAGCCCGACCGAACGCTGCTGGGCGATCTCGGCTTCGTCGGAGTCGCACACAGTCGTGCCGTCCACGACAGATCCGGGTCTGGAGAGCACCCCGGTAGCGGTCAACAGGGCCTCGATGAGTGTGGTCTTGCCGCCACCCGATGGGCCTATGAGCACCACGTTTCGGATGGCGGCCGGACTGTCCGCGGTGGGGGCGGCTCCGGCGCCCTTGGAAGTATTCGCCTTGTCAGCCATGACGGCCCCTTCCAGACCCGGGTCACTTCGTCGGGCCCGGGGTGTAAATCCACAATTCCGCTAATCCCGGCGGTGTGCAAGACCCGTTCCGACGTGGAGTAACGGCCCGTCGGCGGCTTCCCACAGATTGAGTCACTAGAATGTACTTTGCTGGTCGGGAAGTCGGTGAAGGGATAGAGGCGTTGCGTAGAGCTGTTCGGTACATTCTCGTCGCGGTCGGGGCTACGGCTGTCGCCATGGCGGGTTCGGCTCCCGTCGGCATGGCCGCGGTACCCGGTCCGATTTCGGAACCCTCCGTCACCGCCATCTCACCAGGCAAGGGAGACGTCGTCGGTATCGCCGCGACCATCGAGGTGACCTTCGCAGCGCCGGTCACCAACCGTGCCCGCGCCGAGCGATCGATCGACATCGCGTCGAAAAAGACGCCGGCGGGTTCGTTCACCTGGCTGAGCAACCAGACCGTGCAATGGGCGCCTGATCAGTTCTGGCCCGCGCACTCGCCGATCTCGGTCACGGCCGGCGGTTTCTCCACGAGCTTCGAAACCGGCTCGGCGGTGAAGGGTGTGGCCGACATCGGCGATCACACGTTCACTGTCAGCATCGACGACCAGGTGGTGCGGCAGATGCCCGCGTCAATGGGAAAACCCAAGCATCCGACGCCGACCGGCACCTTCTCCGCGATGTCGAAAGAGAAGTCGGTGGTCATGGACTCGCGCACCATCGGCATCCCGCTGAGCGACCCGGAGGGCTACAAGCTCACCGTCGCCGACGCGGTCCGCATCACCTCGGGCGGCGTCTACGTGCACAGCGCGCCGTGGTCGGTCGGTTCGCAGGGCAATTCGAACGTGAGCCACGGCTGCATCAACCTCAGCCCGGACAATGCCGCCTGGTACTTCGACACCGTGCGGATCGGCGACCCGGTCATCGTGCAGGCGTAGCCGACGTTAGCGCGAAAGTTCTTGCAGGCGTTGCCGGGTGGCGTCGTCGGCGGGAAAGAACGACTCCACGGTCAACTCTGAGAGTGTGACGTCGTGTGGGCTGCCGAAGCTCGTCAGGGTGCTGTGCAGCCGGAGGTCGCCTGCGGAATGGGTCAGCTGCAACGTCAGCAGCAGGTCTGATGTCGCTGGTTCACCGAAGCCGTCGAGTGCGTCGGCGACGCCGGGATACGTGCGGATCTCGGTGAGAAGGTCGGCAAGGCGTTGGTCGCCGGTGAGCCGTGCCAGCCGGGCCAACCGGTGTCCGAGATGGGCCGTCCACTCGGCCCGGTTCTGGATCCGCGAGACCATTCCTTTCGGGTGCAGGCTGAGCCGGTAGCTGTTGATGGGGGCCGAAAGCAGTTCGGCGTCGACACCTTCCAGGAGCGGGCCGACGGCGCCGTTGGTCAGCACGACGTCGCCGCAGCGGTCGAGTACCACTGCCGGGTAGGGCTCGTGGCCCGCCAGTAGCCGCGCGAGCGCGTCCCGGGCCTCCCGGGTCTCTTCGCCGTTCAGATCGGACTCGGCGTAGGTCGGTGCATATCCCGCGGCGAGCATCAACGTATTGCGTTCGCGCAGAGGCACATCGAGCTGCTCGGCGAGCGCGAGCAGCAGGCCGCGGCTCGGCCGGGACCGTCCGGTTTCGACGAAGCTGAGGTGACGGGCGGAGATGCCTGCGTCCAGAGCGAGGTCCAACTGGCTGCGCCTGCGCCGCTGTCGCCATTGGCGTAGGAGTTCGCCACCATGCTTGTTCTTGACGTCATGCACACGCCGACGTTAGACCGCCACGGCCGCCGCGACCATTACCTGACGGGTAATCGAGACGCCTACGGCGACAGCACCGTGCGCAGTGCATCGGGTATCGGCCGCTTGGTCCAGTCCTCGGTGGACACCACGACATAGACGTTGCGGCCACGCACCGCGACCGACTCGTCGGATCCGGCGCGCGTGCGCAGTACCGAGAATCCGATCGTGAAACTCGTTTCGCCCACCCGCTCGCAGGCAACAGCGACGCGCACGTTGTCACGCCAACGAACCGGTGCCGCATAGTCGATCTCGGTGTGCACCACCTGCATGTCGAGGTCGGCTGACATCAGGTCCGGATAGCTCGCGCCGAGGTGGTCGAAGTATCCGGTAACCGCCTCGTCGAACCAGGTGAGGTAGTGGCCGTTGAACACCACGCCCTGCTGGTCTATCTCCGCATAGCGCGGCACGATCGGCAGCGAGTACTCCGTCACGCGCTACATGATGGCCCACCGCGAAGATGGGTGCGAGTGAGGATCGCAGGGCCCACGCCCGAAGGGCAGGGGACGAGGAACGAGTGAGGATCGCAGGGCCCACGCCCGCAGGGCAGGGGACGATCGCGAATCGAGCAGAGGACGAAGAAGGGGCACCCCGATGGGGTGCCCCTTGCGTCGCTTGCGCGGTGACTACTTGACGTCGACGTACACCGTCTTGCTCGTGATGGTGGTGGCCAGGCTGTCGCCCGGATTTCCCGAGTCAGTCCGCGAATAGGTCTGACCGGGCCGTACGGCGACGACGGTCGCCTGCTCCAGCGGCGTTCCGCCGACCCGGTTGACGATGACGTTGTAGCCGTCGGCCTTGAGGTCGCTGATGGTCTCTGATGCGTTGCCAGGGCCGGCCGGCGCGGCGTCGGCGGGCGCGGCGAGTCCAAGGGCCGCCGCGGTCAATCCGCCTGCGACGACGATGGTGGCTAATCCGGTCTTCTTCATCTTTGGTGCCTTCTTCTCTTCTGTTGTATGCGGTTCGAGTCACAGACCTGGCCGCGTTTGATGCCGAACGACGAAACTTCCGATCCGGCTGACCGAATAAACCGACAGGTCAGCGCATTAATTCCGATGGCAGTAATTGAGTGCCGATTGGCAGGATTGAAGTGGTTCGCCCGTACCAGAGCGATGAAGAGAGGCCACTCAAGCTCTCTGAGTAAACACTGAACAGCAAAGATCTATTCCCGGCGGGGTGACGCCGGCCCCGTCATTTGGGTTGCTCGGCCTGTTCGTCGGGCATGCCGTCCTGCGCCGGCGGTGTCGCTGGTTGCTTGCTCGGCGGTTCCGACGCGGGCGGACTACTTGGTGGGCTGCTCGGTGGTTGCGACGACGGTGGGCTACTTGGTGGGCTGCTCGGCGGTTGCGATGAGGGTGGGCTACTAGGGGGGCTGCTCGGAGGCGCCGAGGGTGGCGGGCTGCTCGGTGCGGGCGACGTGGTTGTAGGCGTAGTGGTCGGGGTCGATGGCGGCGGTGCGCTTGGCGGCGGTGGGGTGTCCGCCGGGGGCGGGACCACCGCAGGCGCAGGCGCCCGCATGATCACGGGCGGGGGGGTGGTCACCACGACGCGGGTCACCGGACCAGGTGCCTGGATGTAGGCGGGTGCGTTCGGCGCCGCTTCGGGTGTGACCGCGAGCTCGGCCGGTGGGGCGGCTGCGGGTGCTGCCGGGCCGGGCGCGACCGTGGTCGTCGTCGTCCCCGCTCCGGTCATCGCGGAGGCATCGTTGCGGACCGCCATCACGGCGCCGGTGCCGACGAGCACCATGGCGGCAAATACCCCGACTGTCACGAGAATCGGGCGATACCACGCCTCGGTCTTCGGCGCGCGGAGCACTGCGGCGTCCTCCGGCACGAAGTCGACCGGCGGCCGAGCGGCGCTCAGACCGGCAGGCGCCTCGGATTCGGTTGCGACCGAGGCGATCTCGGGGACGTCGTCGACCTCAGACCAGGCGAGCGCACGGAATGCGGTCGATGGCACAGGTGACGCGACGGCGGTCAGGCTGTCGTCCTCCGGCTCCCGCAGGGCATGCAGGGCCGCGCCATTGGCGGCGGTGAGTTCGGGATGGCGGGTGCTGATCACCGGCACCCGAAGTTGGTCCGACAGCGCCGTGGTGACGGCGGGGATACGGGCACCGCCACCTATGGAAGCGACGGCTGCCAGGTCAGCGGGGTGAATTCGATTGTGGGCCAGGTGCTCCCGCAATACTTCGATGAATGTCGAGAGCGGCGCGCGGATCTCGTCATCGAGCTCGGCGCGGGTCAGCCGGACCTCACCGCGGTACCCGGGGTCATCGGCGAACAGCGTCGTGACCGCGCCGCGGGACAGCCGCTCCTTGGCGGCGCGACACTGCGTCCTGAGCTGTTGCAGCGATCCGATCGCGGCCGTCCCCGCCACATCGGCGGTACCCGTGATGGACAGGTCGGAGATCACATGGGTGAGCAGCGCCCTGTCGATGAGCTCTCCGGAGAGATCGTGGTGGCGTACCGTCGCGCCGATCGACCGATAACCGTTGGCGGCGTCGGCCAGCGTGATGCTGGTTCCGGTGCCGCCGAAGTCGCACAGCGCAACCACGCCCCGGGTGGGCAGTCCCGGGTCGGCCTGCAATGCGCTGAGTGCAGCCGCGGCGTCCGGAATGAGGGTCAACCGTTCGGGGCGTGCCGACCATTCGGGCAACCGGACAAGTTCGCGGCGCAGTGCCTCGACCGCCGCCGCGCGCCAATGGGCGGGAAACGCGACGCCGGGCGGGGAAGCGGGTGAACGGCCGGCGGTGGCTGTATAGGTCATCGCGCGCAGCGCATCGGCGATCAGCGTCTCGCCGCGATGAAAGGAGCCGTCGGTGGCCATGATGCCGACCGGGTCGGCGGCCCGGTCCACGAAATCGGTAAGGACGAGCCCGCGCTCGTTCAGTCGGGAGTTCTCCGCAGGAACCCCGACCTCGGGCCGGCGGTGCCGATACACGGTGAGGACGGACTGGCGCGTGACGGCCGCGCAGCCCGGTATGACGGCGGCGACCTTGGTGGCACCGACGGATAGCCCTACCCCTTGAGTCATGTCACGACGTGTATCGCCGCCGCGGCCCCAGGTATTACTGGCGGGTCAGGCCTGCCAGCCCGACCACCGTGCCACGGTGACGGCGATGACGGGCCCGTCCAGCGCGATGCGCTGGTATTGGCTGTACTTCCGCCGCAGTTCGAAATACCCGGTGGCCATTTCCTCACCGCTGTAATGGATTTCGGCAGTCCCGTCGGCACGGACCCACCACAGCTGCGACCAGTCCTCGTCGTAGTGGTCGACGATCAGGCTGACCACGGGGTTGGCTTCGATATTGGCCATCCTGCGCAGCCTGTGCGAAGACTTTCGTTTGGCGTCGACCGCGGTGTAGATGACGTCATGGCTGACCGCGAACACGACCGGGACAAGGTGAGGGACGCCGTCGGCACCCGCCGTTGCAAGCTGCGCGACGGGTGAGGAGGCGAACCTCTCTCTGGTGTCGAACTCCGCCATGTTGCCCTTCTCGAGTTGCGATGCCGCGGTAATAGTCAATAGTAAGGATTGTGAACGCCATGTTCATTATCAATGGAGGGCCGGTGGATGGCAGGTAGTCGCGTTGTCGAGACGTCGCCGCGCCCCCGGCCCGGCCGTCCTCGCAGCGAGGAGTCCAGGACGGCGGTGTTGCGGGCCACCTCGGAGTTGCTGCACGAGGTCGGCCTGCGCGCGATGACCACCGAGGAGATCGCCAATCGCAGCGGTGCGAGCAAGGCGACGATCTACAAGTGGTGGCCGAACAAGTACGCGGTGGCGATCGACGCGTTCCTGTCCGAGATGATGGCCGAGTCGCGCGATCCGGATACCGGTTCGGCTCGAGACGATCTGACCGCGGTGATGCGCGGACTTCTGCACTTCTACACCGGCCCCAGCGGCCGGGTGTTCGCACAGCTCGTCGGGGAGGCCCAGGCCGACCCGTCAATCCAGCAGGAGCTCCGCGCGAATCTGGTCGACTCACGCCGCGAACTGTTCCGGACCATCTGGGACCGCGGTGTCGAGCGGGGCGAGCTGCGTGCCGACCTGGACCCGGAAGCTGCGCTCGACCTGGTGATCGGGCCGGCGCTATATCGCCTCATGATCGGCCATGCGCCGATGGGCGAAGACGCGGCCGACCAGCTTGTGGACGCCGCCATCCGCGGCCTGTCCCCTGGTGACTGACGTCACCGCTGTGCGCGGTATCAACCCCGCCCGCCGGCTGTTGAAACTAAACGTACAGTTTCGATAATGCCAAGACAGGGGTCCACCATGAATCTGCGTCACATCTCCGCCCTCCTCGCCGCGGGCGCCGCGTCGGCCGCGATAGCGCTGGCATCGACAGCGGCTGCCGCGCCCACGGGTCTGACCTGCGTCAATGTGGGTGCAACTACCACCCAGTGTCAGTCACCCGGCAACGTCCAGATCAACAGTGACCAACCGGTCACCGATCCGTACCAGTTCCCGTTCTACGGCAACGTCCTGCTGTTCCATCACGGCGGACATCACCGCTGAGCGTCAGGTGGGCTACCTGGGTCCACGCTGCTGCGGCGCGACGCTGATCGGCAGCCGGGTCACCGGCGTGCGGGTCACGCCGATCTCGGGTTGCTTCGTGGGTCGCGGCCGTACCGTCGGCCTGACCACCGCGGGCGCCTCGTTCACTACTGACGGCTCCGGCGGTGGTGGCGGCGGCGGTGGAGGCTCCGGCGGTGACTGCTTAACCGTCGCTGTCGCCAACGGGGTGGTGGTCGGCGGTGTGCTCTCGGAAGGTGTGGGCTCGTCGGCACCGGGAGAGCCCCGGAACACCAACAGCACCACCGAGACCACGATCGCCGACAGCGCGACCGCGCTGGCGATCGTCAGGGTGCGCGCCTGCGAGGACCGGTGCCACGTCGTCACCGCTATCGGGGTGAAGTCCTCGTCCCAGGTGTTCTCGTCGAATGCGTCGAACCCGTCGTGCGCCTTCGGCTCACCGTCGGCCAGCAGGTAATCGAGGTCCGGCTCGGACCCGTAAGCATTTCCCTCGTCATCGACGTCGACCCCATCGCTCCCGTCGGTTTCTTCCCGCAGGTAGTCGAAGTCCCCCGAGGCCCCTCTCTCCGCCACATTCCGATGTTAGCCCCACTACCTGGGGAAATGCGCGCCCACCGGCGATAATTATCGACTCGCAGGAACCGCCCGCCTCCGATGCGCAGCCACGATAGGGTTCCATCGCCGCCCATCGGAAGGTTCGCCCATGAAGAAAACACGCCTCCTCGGCTTCACCGCCGCCGCCGTCCTCGTCGCAGGGATCGCGGGCTGCGCCCCGCCGGAGAAGAAGAGCGAGGGTGGACAGACGGAGTCGGGTGGCAATGCCTCCGAGGCGACCTCTGCCGAGGACTTCGGTGGGATGGACGCCCTCGTCGAGGCGGCCAAGAAGGAAGGTCAGCTGAATGTCATCGCGCTGCCACCGGACTGGGCCAACTACGGCGCGATCATCAAGGCGTTCGGCGACAAGTACGGCATCAAGGTGAATTCCGCGCAGCCGGATGCGGCCAGCCAGGACGAAATCAACGCCGCGACCCAGCAGAAGGGCAAGAGCACCGCGCCCGACGTCTTCGACCTCGGCCAGTCCGTAGCCCTGGCGAACACGGCGATGTTCGCGCCCTACAAGGTCGCGACGTTCGACAGCATCCCACAGGCATACAAGGACGCCGACGGGAAATGGGTCAACGACTACGGCGGCTACATGTCCATCGGGTTCGACTCCGCCAAGGTGCCGCCGGTGGCCGACGTCAACGATCTGCTGAAGCCCGAGTACAACGGCAAGGTGGCGCTCAACGGCGACCCGACCCAGGCTGGTGCGGCGTTCTCCGGCGTGCTGATGGTCGCGCTGTCTCAAGGCGGCTCGGTCGACGACATCGCGCCCGGGGTCGAGTTCTTCCGAAAGCTCAAGGCCGCGGGCAACTTCCTGCCCGTCGACCCGACGCCCGCGACCATCGAGTCCGGCCAGACACCGGTTGTCATCGACTGGAACTATCTCAACGCGGCCGAGACCGCGAAGCTGCCGTCCTGGCGGGTCTTCGTGCCGTCGAACGCGGCGGTCGCCGGCTACTACTACCAGGCGATCAACGCCGGCGCGCCGCATCCCGCCGCCGCGCGGCTGTGGCAGGAGTTCCTCTACAGCGACGAGGGGCAGAACCTCTACGCCGCCGGTGGGGTACGCCCGGTGCGGGCCGATCAGATGATGCAGGCAGGCTCGATCGACAAGGCTGCGGTCGACAAGATTCCGGTCATCGACGGTCCCGTCACGGTGCCGACGCCCGACCAGACCGAGAAGGCGACAAAGTACCTCGCAGACAACTGGGCCAAGGCCATCGGCTGACCGCGGACGCGAGGAGCGAAAAAGGCTGTGAGCCGACGGATTCGGGAGTCGCTTCCGCTCCTGCCGTTTTTCGCGCTGGTCACGATCTTCCTGATCGTCCCGACCGCGACGGTGATCGTCAGCGCGTTCTTCGTCGACGGCGTGTTCTCTCTTGCCCGGATCGCGGCGTTGTTCTCCGACACCGCGCTGTCGGCGTTGTGGAAGAGCGTGCTGCTTTCGGCGAGCACGGCGATCATCGGAGCGGTGCTCGGCGCCGTGTTGGCCTGGCTGATCGTGAGCAGTGCACCCACCTCGGTGCTCCGTAGGGCGGTCATCTCGCTGTGCAGTGTGCTGGCCCAATTCGGCGGCGTTGCACTGGCTTTCGCGTTCCTCGCGACGATCGGGCTGAACGGTGTGCTGACGCTGTGGGTCCAGGAGCACTTCGGCTGGAATCTCGCCGGGTCGGGCTGGCTGTACAGTCTGACGGGGTTGATCCTGGTCTACACGTATTTCCAGATTCCGCTGATGGTCATCGTGTTCGTGCCCGCCCTTGAGGGACTTCGTGAGCAGTGGCGGGAGGCGGCCGTCAGCCTCGGTGCGTCGACGTTCCAGTACTGGCGCCAGGTGGCGGTGCCACTTCTGACGCCGGCGTTCCTCGGCTCGTTTCTTCTGTTGTTCGCCAACGCCTTTGCTGCCTACGCCACCGCCGCGGCGCTGGTCAGTCAGGGCAGCCCGATCCTGCCGCTGCTGATCCGCGCGGCACTGACCAGCGAGGTGGTGCTCGGCCAGTCCGGGTTCGCCTATGCGCTGGCGTTGGAGATGATCGTGATCGTGGCAGCCGTGATGATCGCGTACAACGCGCTCGTGCGACGTACCGCGCGGTGGCTGCAGTGAGAGGAAAAACACTGGGCGGCAAGGTGTTTCGCGGTGCTCTGCTCGCCGCGTTCGGGTTGTTCTTCTTGTTCCCGCTGTATGCGATGGCCGACTTCTCCACCCGCAACCTGCTCGCGGGTGGTCGCACCATGGCGGCCTGGAAGAACCTGATAACCGACGACGCGCTGTACCAGGCAATCGTGATCTCACTGCTGCTCGCCGTTTTCACCGTGGTGCTGATGCTGCTGATTCTGGTGCCGACGATGATCTGGGTCCGGCTACGGGCGCCCTGGGCGAAGGGCGTCGTCGAATTCCTCTGCCTGCTACCGCTGACGATCCCGGCCCTTGTCATCGTGGTCGGGCTGCGCAACGTCTATCTGTGGGTCACCTACTTCCTCGGCGAGTCGGCGCTGACGCTGACCTTCGTCTATGTGGTTCTCGTGCTGCCGTTCGCATATCGCGCGATCGACGCCGCCCTGTCTGCAATCGACCTGAAGACGCTTTCGGAGGCGGCGCGTTCGCTCGGCGCGGGCTGGCTGACCACGATCGCTCGCGTCGTGGTGCCCAACATCTGGTCGGGCATCCTGTCGGCGGCGTTCATATCGATCGCGGTCGTGTTGGGGGAGTACACGATCGCATCGCTGTCCGGTTACGAGACGCTGCAGGTTCAGATCGTGCTGATCGGCAAGTCCGACGGCCCCACGTCCGTGGCGGCGTCGCTGGCGACGCTTGTGTTCGGCTTCGTGCTGCTCCTCATTCTCGCGCTGGTGACCCGCGGCAGACGCCGCCCCACCGCGGCCGACCCGGCCGTCGCCGCCCCCACGCCCGCAACGCAACCTGGAGTTCCGACATGACGAATGGTGTTTCCGTCGAGCTCAACGACCTGACCCGGGTGTACGGGTCGGTCAAGGCACTCGACGGGCTGACCCTGCACATCGAGCCGGGTGAGCTGGTCGCGCTGCTCGGTCCGTCCGGTTGCGGCAAGACCACCGCGCTGCGCATCCTGGCCGGGCTGGACGAGGCGACATCGGGCACCGTGTCGGTGGACGGCAAGGACCTCACCAGGGTGCCCGCGAACAAGCGCGACATGGGCATGGTCTTTCAGGCCTACAGCCTCTTCCCACATCTGACCGTGCTCGACAACGTCGCCTTCGGGCTGAAGATGCGCGGAAAAGATAAGGGGCAACGGTCATCTCGCGCCGAGGAGATGCTCGAGCTGGTCGGGCTGACCGCACATCGGCACAAGTACGCCAGTGAGTTGTCCGGCGGCCAGCAGCAGCGGGTCGCGCTCGCACGGGCGTTGGCGATCCAGCCCCGAGTGCTGCTGCTCGATGAACCGCTGTCGGCGCTCGACGCGAAGGTGCGGGTAGCGCTGCGCGACGAGATCCGGCGGGTGCAGCTCGAGGTCGGGACGACGACGCTGTTCGTCACGCACGACCAGGAGGAGGCGCTCGCCGTCGCGGACCGGGTCGGGGTGATGAGCCAGGGCAAGCTCGAGCAGCTCGCCGCCCCGGCCGAGCTCTATGCCAACCCGGCGACGCCGTTCGTCGCGGAGTTCGTCGGCCTGAACAACAAAGTGCCCGCGGAGGTTTCGGCCGATCATGCCCGGCTGCTCGGCACATCGGTCCCCGCGCTGCCCGGCTCGATCGGCTCCGGCGGCGGGCTGGCGATGGTGCGGCCGGAGTCGGTCACGGTCACCGCCGACCCGGCGGGCACCGCGTCGGTGACGTCGGTGGCGTTCCTCGGGCCGATCTCCCGGGTGTTCTGCACGCTCGCCGACGGAACGGTCGTCAGCGCACAGATGACGAGCTCGGCGGCACGGGCTTTCGGCCCGGGCGATCGGGTGACGGTCGGCGTCGAACCGACGGGCGTGCTGGTGGTAGCGCCGCCGGCTAAGCCGAGGTAACGGCACTCAGACCGGCTTGATCGGCTCGATGCCGAGGTCTCGATACGTGACGAGGGCGACGAACGGTACGTCGCGATCGGCGAACAGCTGGGCGGCGACGTCGCCGCGGTCCACCATCGGGATGACGCCGGTGACGACGACGCCGAGCGGGGCGATCCGGTCGAGCGCCAGCGCCGTCGAGCCACCGGTGCTGATGACGTCGTCCACCAGGAGAACTCGGGTGCCCGCCTGCAGCCGGGTGCCCTCGACCCATTGCTCGCGGCCGCGCTGCTTCTGTTCCTTGCGCACGGAGAACCACGCCTTGCCGGTGACCATCGCGACACCGTGCGACAACGGATCGGCGCCCATGGTGAGCCCGCCGACGGCGTCGAACTCGATGCCGTTGGCGGCCGCGAGCTCGGCGACCGCGCGGCTCACGACGGCCAACCGCTCGCCGGTGTCGACGGCGTACTTGCCGTCGATGTAATCGTGGCTGAGCTGACCACTGACCAGTTTGAACGGCTCGTCGCGGCGTTCGTGGCCTCGGGTGCGGATCAGCTCGAATGCGGCCTGCCACAGCTCGGAGCGTTCTGTCACCCGCTGATCCTAGCGCGTGCCGCCAATTCGACTGTGGCCGAGCGCAAATCGTCGTAGGAGTCGATCGGTGCGGCGTATCCGACTCGGGTGTATGCCACCCCGCGCGGCGTACTGACCTTGAGGTCAAGCCCGTAGCGGTCCGCGCCTGTGCATGTCGCGGCGGTGGTGTCGGGATAACCGCCCAAGTTTTTCGCCATCGCGCACAGCGCCTCGGTGTGGTCGTGGTTGAGATGGCTGATCGCGTCTGCGGCCAGAGGTTGGACGGGGTCAGGGCACGCGGCGGTGTACGCCTCGCCGGTCGCGGAGTCCATCCGGCCGTAGCCGCCGACCCAGCGCACCCGATGGACCCGAAGTACCCACAACGCGAAGTCGCTGTAGTCGACGTAGTACTTCGCCGCGGGAACCGCGGCCAGATGTGCGTGGCGCGCGGCTGCGAGTTCATCTCCGGACGGGCACTCGACAACGCCCGCGAGTGTGACCCGTCCGCTCGCCAATGGGTCGGGGTCGGTGGCGGGCGCCACGATCGCGATGCTGGCCCGCGGATCGACCGCGAGGTTGCGGCCGTGTTCGGCCATATTCGAGACGCACAGCACGGGTGCACCGTCGAGCAGGCCGTAGGTGACAAAGGACGCCCACGGATCGCCACTCGCGGTCAGTGTCGCCAACGTGCCGTTGTTGGTGGAGGCCGCAATGGTGCGCGCTTCCTCTGCGGCGGATGGTCGGGCGGCGCTCGCGATGTCGCTCAACGGAGGCGGGACGGACGGGGCGTCACCAGGGTCGCCATGGTCTCGGGATGCCACGTCGGCACGATACGTCAACACAGCCGATGGTGGCCTACAGCGTCTTCCCAGCAAGCAGAGAATCCACCGATCAATGGCAGCAGGTGTGCGAGAATCCCCTCACGATAAACGCCTAATCAGCAACTTTTCATCAGAAATGAGGAGTGGATGGGGGTGTCGGTTGTGCGCGTCGCGGCGTGTGCCGGCTTGCTCGTTGGCGTCCTGTTACTCGGCGACAGCGCGGCCGGGACCGCGGTCGCCGACCCGGGTGGTGCCGGCCGGCGTCACAGCGACGAACAATCTAGCAAAGCCGTTGATAACGAGCACCGGACACTTTCGCACATCATTCGTCGGATTTTCAGCGAACATCAGAAGTGGGCGGACAGCGCGCCGCGAAGCGCCCCACAGGCCAAGATCGATTCTGCACCTGACAGCAGTTTCATAGCCAGCGAATCAAAAGAGGCGACCACATTCGCGGACGCCGACGACGCGACCGACCCCGAAGGAACACAGCCCGGCACCGACGGGACCGAGCCCGCGGGTGTCGACCTGGTCACCAATGCCGAAGCCGCCGGCGGGAGCGAATACACCGACAGTGTCGTCGTCACCGACAGCGCCGCGGTCGCGGCCGAGCCCGCGCCGGCCAGCCGTCAGGTCATCGATTATCCGTTCCTCTACTACCTGCTCGAAGTACGCAGAGGCGGTAAAGGCTGGTGGAATGCGACCATCATCATTTCCCGGCGCCAGCAGGTCGTCAGTCAGCCAACGCCGGAACCCGAGCCCGAGGTCGTGACCGGGCCTGCCTTCCGCGGCCCGGCGCCCGAGGCCCCCGTGCCGGAACCGGTCCTCGATGCGTCCGGCGGTGTCGCAGGCGGAAGCGACTATCAGGGCACCGCTTTCGGCGGTGCACCCGTCGTGTCGGCGCCCGTCGTCGCGGCGCCGGTGGCGCCCCCGGCCGCTGCGCGGTTCCCGTCCTTCCCGCCCGAGGCGACGTCTGCGCCGGGTGTCGGCACGGCAGTTGCGCGCGGCACGAGCGGCGTCGAAGGGCCGACAGCGGGCGGCGTCCGGACGGCAGGCCCGCGCCAACAAGCCCCCGTCCGCACCGTCAAGGCGATGTCCGGACAAGCGCCGCGACGGGGATATACCGACTACCTGCGCAGCCCGGCCCTTCCCCAGCTGGCCGGCGCGGCAATACCCGGCGTCGCGGGCATCCTGCTGATGACCCTCGGCGGTCTAGTCATCGGCTACCGCCAGGCCAGCGCGGGCCGGATGATCCGGGCCGGCGGCGCCGCGCGGTATCTGCCGTAGGCAGGCGCTCAAAGAGCGCCCGGCGGGCCAGCCGCTTGGAATCCGAGATCACCACGCTGGCACCGCGTGACATGGTCGGTTCTCGATCCGGCCCCCAGCACCATCAAAGGGTTCTCGCGACCGCGAGCGCACCGATCCGATGGTCGCTTCGGCGTCAGCCGCCGAGGGCGGCAATCAGATCCTTGATCCTCGACGCCTCGTCCTCGAGCACCGGTTCTTCGGCTTCGACGGCCTCGATGAGGTCTTTGCGCAGCCCCACACCGTTTGCCGCTTCCTTGGTCGACAGCTTCGCCCGACCGCGCGCGATGTAGAGGCGCTGGCCCAGCGTCGCGCCGGGCCCGTTGGCCGCGGTGGCCATCAGATCGTCGTATCGACTGCGCACACCGCTGAGCGCGACGATGACAGAGGGAGTCACGCGGCTACGGCTCGCGGCATCGGCCAGGGAGTCCTGAAGTTTGCGTAAGCCGGAAAGGATCACGCTTGCCCGGTCCGCGAAATCGGGGTCGCCGGGATCAGGCAGGGCGTCGATCGCCGCGGCATACATGTGCATGGCCGCATCGGACAAACCAACGATTACAGGAGCTTCACCATCATTAGGCTCAACCACGCGCCACTCGATTCGTCGAAGAATTGATGAAGACCAATGCCACCCCGCAATGGGAACAAAGGTCGCCGAAACGCTATCCCGGTTCGGCGCGGGTTTCAACCGCTCCCTTACACCATCGCAGCGGTCGCTTTGCTCATTGCCGTCGCGACACGCGCAGCAGATTCAATCCGGTCGCGGGTGGGTAGGTTTGAAGATCGATGGACGCTCCACTTGATGCGCGAAGCCAAGTCGACGAATTGGTCGACCACGACCCGACAGAGGGCAGCCACGTCGAAGGCGGCGTGGTGGAACACCCGACCGCTGACGACTTCGACCACGCCGCCGTGCTGCCCGAAGACCGCACCTGGTTCAAGCGGGCGGTGTTCTACGAGGTGCTGGTGCGCGCGTTCTACGACGACAGCGCCGACGGTGCGGGCGACCTGCGCGGTTTGATCGAGAAGCTCGACTACCTGAAATGGCTTGGCGTCGACTGCCTCTGGCTACCACCGTTCTACGACTCGCCGTTGCGCGATGGCGGCTACGACATTCGCGACTTCTACAAGGTGCTGCCGGAGTTCGGCACCGTCGACGACTTCGTGGCGCTGCTCGACGCGGCGCACCGGCGCGGGATCCGCGTGATCACCGACCTCGTGATGAACCACACGTCGGACTCCCACGAGTGGTTCCAGGAGTCGCGCCGCAACCCTGACGGGCCCTACGGCGACTACTTCGTGTGGAGCGACACCAGCCAGAAGTACGCCGACGCCAGGATCATCTTCGTCGACACCGAGGAGTCCAACTGGACCTTCGATCCGGTGCGCAAGCAGTTCTACTGGCACCGGTTCTTCTCCCACCAACCCGACCTCAACTACGACAACCCAGCCGTCCAGGAAGCGATGATCGACGTGCTGCGGTTCTGGCTCGATCTCGGCATCGACGGCTTCCGGCTGGACGCCGTGCCTTATCTGTTCGAACGCGAGGGCACCAACTGCGAGAACCTTCCCGAGACGCACGCCTTCCTCAAGCACTGCCGAAAGGTGATCGACGACGAGTTCCCCGGCCGGGTGCTGTTGGCCGAGGCCAACCAGTGGCCCGCCGATGTGGTCGAGTATTTCGGTGACCCCGACACCGGCGGCGACGAATGCCACATGGCGTTCCACTTCCCGCTGATGCCGCGCATCTTCATGGCGGTGCGACGCGAGTCGCGATTCCCGATTTCGGAGATCCTCGCGCAGACGCCGCCGATCCCCGATATGGCGCACTGGGGAATCTTCCTACGCAACCACGACGAGCTGACTTTGGAGATGGTCACCGACGAAGAGCGTGACTACATGTACTCCGAGTACGCCAAGGATCCGCGAATGAAGGCGAACGTCGGAATTCGGCGGCGGCTCGCGCCCTTGCTGGAAAACGACCGAAATCAAATCGAACTGTTCACCGCACTTCTGCTTTCATTGCCGGGTTCGCCGGTGCTGTATTACGGCGACGAGATCGGCATGGGCGACATCATCTGGCTCGGCGACCGCGACGGTGTGCGCACGCCGATGCAATGGACCCCCGACCGCAACGCCGGCTTCTCGAAGGCCAACCCCGGCCAGCTCTACCTGCCGCCGAACCAGGATCCGATATACGGTTACCAGTCGGTGAACGTCGAGGCGCAGGTAGACAGTTCGTCGTCGCTGCTCAACTGGACCCGCACCATGCTGGCCGTGCGACGTCGTCATGAGGCGTTCGCGACCGGGACGTTCCGTGAACTCGGTGGGTCCAATCCGTCGGTGCTGACGTACGTGCGCGAGCTGGAAAAAGACGGCCGCAAAGACGTCGCACTGTGCGTGAACAATCTGTCCCGTTTTCCGCAGCCGATCGAGCTGAACCTGCAGCACTGGACCGGCTACACGCCCGTCGAGATGACCGGGCACGTCGAGTTCCCGTCCATCGGCCAGCTGCCGTATCTGCTCACCCTGCCGGGGCACGGGTTCTACTGGTTCGAGTTGCGGCCGTCCGAGGAGCGGTTATGAGCGGCGTCGCGAACCTGCCGTGGTCGGAGTGGCTGCCTGAGCAGCGCTGGTATGCGGGCCGCACGCGCGAACTGGCCACCGCCCGACCCGCACAGATCGTCGCGCTTCGCGACGACCTCGACATGGTGCTGCTCGACATCGGCTACCGCGACGGATCGACCGATCGGTATCAGGTGATCGTGCGATGGGACACCGGGGCGGCCGAAGCGCAGACGTCACGCTCGAGTCCCATCGACGAGTACCTCGAACTGGCGACCATCGGGGCGGACGGGGACCGCGTCGCCTACGATGCGCTCTACAACCCCGCAGATGCCAAATACCTTCTGTCGCTTGCTGATTCGGAAGCGACCTTCGGTGACTTGCGCTTCGGCAGGGAACCCGACGTCACTTTGCCACTCGACGCCGCGCCGCGGGTGGCGAGCGCAGAGCAGAGCAACACCAGCGTGGTGTTCGAGGAACAGGCCGTCTTCAAGGTGTTCCGTCGTGTCACTCCCGGCGTCAACCCGGACATCGAGCTGAACCGGGTGCTGGCGCGGGCGGGCAACCCCCATGTGGCCCGGCTGCTCGGTTCGTACGAAACGACGCTCGACGACGAACCGTACGCACTCGGGATGGTCACCGAATTCGCCGCCAACTCCGCCGAGGGCTGGGACATGGCCACGGCGAGCACGCGCGATCTGTTCGCCGAGGGCGACCTGTATGCCGACGAGGTGGGTGGCGACTTCGCCGGTGAGTCCTACCGGCTCGGTGAGGCTGTCGCCTCGGTGCACGCCACCCTCGCCGACGAACTCGGCACGTCGACTACTCCGTTTCCGACCGACGCCGTGCTGGAGCGGTTGGCGTCCGCGGCGGCGGCCGTGCCCGATCTGGAGCAGTACGTTCCACTCATCGAGGAGCGCTACCGCAAGCTGAGCGAGGACACCATCACCGTTCAGCGTGTGCACGGCGACCTGCACCTGGGGCAGGTGCTGCGCACGCCGGAACGCTGGCTGCTGATCGACTTCGAGGGCGAGCCTGGACAGCCGCTCGAAGACCGCAGACGGCCCGACTCGACGGCGCGAGACGTGGCGGGCGTGCTGCGCTCGCTCGAGTACGCCGCCTACCAACGGCTGATGGAACAGTCCTCCGACGACGACCGCACCCGGCAGTTGGCCGCTCGGGCCCGGGAATGGGTGGACCGCAACAGCGCCGCGTTCTGCGAGGGTTATGCCGCGCAGTCCGGCGCCGATCCGCGAGATTCCGCCGCGCTGCTCGCCGGCTACGAACTGGACAAGGCGGTGTACGAGGCGGCCTACGAGGCGCGGCACCGGCCAACGTGGCTGCCCATCCCGCTGCGGTCGATCGCACGCATCGTCGGCTGAGTCCCTGACGCGCACGTAAAATTTGCCAAAAGGCTCCGCGCGGCACGCTCGGGGTGGACCATCCGATGATGGTTGACGTGGATGTTTGTGTAGTTGGGGCCGGTTTCGCCGGCCTCACCGCCGCGTTGCGGCTGAAGCAGGCGGGGCGGTCGGTGGCGGTGCTGGAAGCCCGGGACAGGGTCGGCGGGCGCACGTACACCGAGCACCGCGCCGACGGGATGTGGATCGACCGGGGCGGCGCCTGGGTCGGGCCGGGACAGGACCGTATCCACGCGCTGATGAACGAGTTCGACGTACCGAGCTACAAGCAGTACGCGGGCGGCGAGTCGATGATGGTGCTCAGCGGCAAGCAGTTCCGTTACCGAGGCACCGTGCCGCGGACGCTGAACCCGTTGGCGACCGTCAACCTCGGCACCGCGATGCTCGAGCTGGCCAGGATGTGCAAGACCGTTCCGCTGGAGGAGCCGTGGAAGGCCGCAAAGGCGGACAAGTGGGACAGCATGACCGTCGCGCAGTGGCTGGACCACCACGTCCGGTCTGTGCCCGCGCGCGACCTGCTCGAGACGGCCATCGGCGGCACCTACACCAGTGACACGTCAGAGGTCTCGCTGTTGTTCGCGCTCCATCAGATGGCTTCCGGCGGCGGACCTCAGTTCGTGTTCGGCGTCGAGGGCGGCTCTCAGGACTCGCGCATCGTCGGGGGCATGGCCGCGGTGTACGGGCCGATGGCCGCGACGATGGGTGAAGCGGTGCGGCTGTCTGCGCCGGTGCGGCGAATCGAGCAGGACGACGACGGCGCGACGGTGCGAACGGACGATATGACGGTGACCGCGCACCGCGTGATCGTTGCGGTTCCAATCGCCGTAGCCAGCCAAATCCTCTACGAGCCAATGCTTCCCGTCAACAGAGCACTGTTGCAGCAACGAATGCCGAGCGGCGCTGTCTACAAGATCAACATCGTCTATGACGCGCCGTTCTGGCGATCGAACGGCCTGTCCGGACAATCCGCCGCACCTGGGACGCCTGCGCCGGTGACCATCGACGCGTGCACCGACACCGGTACGCCGGGCGTGCTGTGCGTGATCGTCGAAGGGCCGACCGCACGCGGCATGTGCGCGCTCGACGCGGTGGAGCGCCGCAGGCTGATCCTGGCCGAGCTGACCAACCGCTTCGGCGCCGAAGCGGGGTCACCGGTCGATTTCATCGAGCAGAACTGGACGATCGAACGCTATTCGGGCGGCGGAATGATCAGCCACGCGCCGCCGGGCGTGCTCACCGGGTTCGGGCCGGCGCTGCGCGAACCGTGCGGGCGCATCCACTGGGCGGGGACCGAGAGCTCGGCGGTCATGTGCGGCTGGGTCGACGGGGCCGTGCGCTCAGGGGAACGCGCGGCGGCAGAGGTGATGGCCCGCGAGCAGGTTGCGGTGGCATAACGGGTAACCACGGGCATGGCTTCCTACACGGTGAACACGTCAGCGGTGACCAAGGCGCGCACGCTGATCGATGGCAAGCAGTACGTCCTCGACAGCGACTGGGGCGATGTGCAACCCAACGCGGACGCGCAGAACGCCTTCCTGAAAAACCACACCTGGGACGAGTACGCGCAGTGGCACCTCGGCCTCACCGACGGGGCAAACGACGAAACCAAGGCCCGGTACGCGTTCGTTTACGGTGATCTGCGCCGGATTCATCGCACTGCCTTGATCGCCTGCGTCTACCGCGCTTCGGAGTGGCGTCACAAGGACATCGAGCTGGCCGCCCACGATCTGCTGCAGTACCTCGACGCCAAGACCGGCCTGCGGCCCTCGGGCTAGGGCCGGAACATGAAGTCCAGGAACAGGTCCTCGCCGTCGGGCGGCCGTTCGATGTCGAACCCGTGCACGAACCCCATGCCTGCCGCGAAGAAGGTGACCGCTCGAACCAGCGCGTCTTGCTCCTCGAAGCCGGCGTCGACGAACACCTGATGCACGGCGCCGAGTATCTGCATATCGCTTCTTCGTACGCCCTCGGCGACGGTTTCATCAGTCAGTGCCCACACCCTCATGGCGCGTTCCAGGGCGTACAGCGTGGGACCCATCAACGCCTGCATCATGGTTTTCAAGCGTTCTCGCGGCTCGACGCCGGGCACAGTCGCGAACCGCAGCCGGTCCTGGTCCTGCAAATTTCCCCAGGCTGCGATGAGTTCCGAGCGGTAGGCGGGCAGATCGGCGAAATGCCAATAGAAGCTGCCCTTGGTGACCCCGAGCCGCTCGCAGAGTCGGTCGACGCGCAGGGCATTCGGGCCGCCGTCGGCCAGGAGCGCGAAGCCGGCCTGAATCCAGTCCTCGACCGAAAGCCGGCGTCCGGCGCCGCGCAGGGTCATGCAGGGCAGCATACGACGACCAGCAACGTGACGCTTGTGAAAATTAGCGGCGGTAACGAGTCCCGGCAAAGGTGCTGTTGCAACCGTGGCCGCCGGTAGTCACCGCCGCTCTTCGGCTTCTACATCCAGCCCGCCCGGCCGGCGGCACCCCTCGGTGCCGATATGCGGCCACGGCTGCTTCAGCTGGTAAACCGTACCATACTGCCTGGTATGGGCAACGTTTTTGGCTGATTTCGGTCAACGAAAACGCGTCGCACAGCAACCATTCCGGTCGCGGTTGGCCCGGCCGCTGTTTAGCCGTGTCCGCCGTCGGGCAACATGGGTGCCATGGCCAGCGACACCTCAGATGAATTCCCCCTGACTCCCGAAGAGGCACTCGACTCCGACGAGGTGCGCAACGACGATGGCGACGAGGTGGTAGACCCACCGGAGAAGTGGATCGACGCCCGCGACGACGAGTCCCTCGACGAGCGACTGGCCGGCGAGGACCCCGACCTCAAGCCGTCGCATATCGATGTACGCCACGCCGACGACTCCGTGCGTGAGACCGAGTCGATCCCCGACG
>Ga0164304_10000080_pt1 | contig 20976 bp, 13 predicted proteins | sample Whisoiple_217_MG_FD_110216 | JGI IMG/M metagenome (GOLD analysis project Ga0164304, IMG submission 110216) | Soil microbial communities amended with pyrogenic organic matter from upstate New York, USA - Whitman soil sample_217_MG | ecosystem: Environmental > Terrestrial > Soil > Agricultural...
CGCGTTTGAGCACGGAAGCAGACGGACGCTACGCCAGTGCAGAAGAACTCCAATTTTTGAAAGACTACTTTCAGTCTTTGAATCACCGGATGAGTGCTTATAAAAAACTTCAAGCCTCTGAAACAGAAATTATGCGGCAAGTGGAAGCACAAATGCAGTCTCTCGACCCTAATTTATTTCGCCGCGGGGCTAACGATGTCACTGAAAAGTGCCGTGGAGATATTGTGCGGGTGTTGAGGCATTCGGCTGCTGCACTGTTGATTAATGATACTGAACGGTTGCGCGATCGGCTGCTGCTTTGGTTGCAAACTATGTTAGGTGCTGTTCAAGTTCGAAATAGTGCGAACGTGACCTACGATGTGATGAAAAAGGTACTCAAAAAATATCTCACTGTGGAAGAAACGAACCTATTTTTTCCGATTCTGGACATCAACCGCACTTTACTGGGCAAATAATCAAGGGGGTTGACACGTTAACGGCGATAAACTTTGCCGTTAGGAAGAGTGGCTCCCATCAACTGCGCTCCCCTCAAATCCGCCTCAGTGAGAATGGCTCCCCGCAGGTTGGCTCCTGTCAAGTCAGCTTTCTGTAAGTTGGCTTGACTCAGGTTAGCTTTGCTCAAGTTAATTTCATGCAGGCAAGAATTAGAAAGGTCGGCTTTGATCAGATACGCTAGGCTCAAGTTGGCTTTGCTGAGGTTTGCCCCGCTCAAGTTAGCTTCCATTAGATAAGCGCCGCTCAAGTTGGCTTCGTTCAACAATGCCTCTGCCATATTGATTCCAGTTAAAAGCTTGCGGCTCAAGTCTATACCGCTGAGTTCGGCCCCCCTGAGGTTAATACCGCTTAAGTGGCTGCCATTCAAAGTAATGTTTCTCAGGTAGGTATTGCTCAGGTCTGCTTTGCACAAATTGGCTCTATCCAAGCAAGCTTCGCTGAGGTCTGATCCGCTCAAGCACGCGCCGTTTAAATAGGCTTGAGTGAGGTTAGTTCGCCTGAGGTTAGCTTTCAACAGGTTGGCTTTGCTGAGGTTAGCACGGGTTAAGTTGGCTCCGGCTAGGTTAGCTTTGGATAATTCGGCTCCGGTGAGCTGTGCTTCAGTCAAGTCTGCCTCTTTGAGACTCGCTAGACTTAAGTAAGCATGTTTCAAGTTTGCCCCGTTGAGATTGGCTTTAATCAGATAGGCTTTACTGAGATTTGCCTCAGTGAGAACGGCTTTGCTGAGGTTAGCCGCGCTCATATCTGCACCTATGAGATTTGCCTTGGGGAGAATTGCTCCGGTCAAATTTGCCCAATTCAGGTGAGATCCGGCTAGGTTGGCGTCGGTGAGATTGGCGCCGATGAGATTGGCGCCGCTCAGACTTGCTGCCATGAGGTTGGCGCCGGTGAGATTGGCTCCGCTGAGGTCAGCTTTGCTGAGGTTTGCTCGGCTCAGATGGGCTTTGGTGAGGTCGGCCCCGCTGAGGTTAGCACCGATTAAGTAGGGTCGTTGCTGGTGTTGGTTGAGGTTTGCCAAAATGAGAGTTGGGGCATCGCTGGAACGGTATAAATCGATCGGACTCAACACAATGCCGCGCAGATTGGCCAGTCTAAAATCTCTTTCGCCGGCTGCATATCTATTTAGAAGTTCATTGGCGTCCATTAAGTTCTAGCAAAATGTTTGAGGTTGTGATTGCTTTTAAATTTTATGAGTTTCTCGGGTAAGTTATGAATTGTCTAGCTGCTAGTTATAATCAGGTTTTCTTTAATTAGCTAAAACCGGATTTTTTAAGTCAGTAGATTTTTTATAATTTAACTCACAGTTTTGATGATACGGTGGAGCCGATGGCTGCCTATAAATCAATTTTACAGCTATTAGCAACAAACTAATAGCTGTCCAACAAGTCAGTTTTTTGCGAAAAGTTGACTGAGAATAGCTTCATGGTCTTTTCCTTCTTCGACCAGAGAATCAGCAGGTTGGAGGCGATCGCGCAGCCCTAAAATAAAGCGGTTGCAGTCCGAACCCAAGGATTCGCAGGAGGTTTGCAGGCAGTGGAGTTCTCGACCTGTGAGCTGACTAAAAAACGAACTTAAAATACCTGCTTCTAGAAAACAGGCTGGCCGCTTAGACTTAGGGGCTGTTTTAGCAAAAAGAGAGTTAGCAATTTTTACTATTAAAAATCCATGTTCGGAATAGCTGGGGTCAAGCTCAAATGTTCCCCATCCGTGAGTTTTCCAGCACTGTTGCAAGCACTGAAGAAATTCTACCATTTCCATTTCGGAAACTGGCTGACCGTAGTATTCGCTGACTTCTTCGCAAAAACGCACGTAGAAGTTTTTACCCCACCAGCGACCGCAGTTGAAAAGCACCAGGTGGGAGGCTTGACCTGTTTCTTGTTCTAAGCCGATATAAATGGCTTGAATCAGTGTTTCAGGGAGCGCTAGGAGCCGATCGCCCCGGCGGTTTTCGAGCAGGCCGAGTTCGAGGTCGCCTCGGACGTAGGCATCGCTGGCAAAGTAGTTTCCTGGGAGTCGGGGCTGTTTGAGTAAGTCGCCAATATTAATCATCGGGAATTGAGAATTGAGAATTGGGAATTGGGAATTGGGAAGAAAACTGATTATTTATTACCTTGGTCAATAATTGACTGCGCTTGGTCGAAAAATGGTTGCAATATAGTCCGGGCTTGCTCGGAAAGCAGTTCTTTTAAACGAGTTTGCAGCAGATTGCAAACAGTTGCTTCGATCTTTTGAGTTTGGTGGGCTTCCACTATGCCGGAAAGCCAGTCTAGGAGGCGCTGTTCGAGAAAATTTCGATCGTTCAGCAGCATAGCCATAGCGCAGTACCGCAAGACTAGCACCCAGTGTTTGAGCGATCGTTCTAAGGTTTCTTGTTTTTCGTGGGGGAATGTTTCTTGTAGCTTGTCGGCTACTGGTTGGAAGATGCTTGCTTCCTTCTCTCGCAAAAATTCGTAAATTTTTAAGCGCTGGGCAAGGGTTGCAGCTTGACGCTTAAAAGCGATGAGTTCTTCGCCTTTTAAAAAGCGGCTTTCTGCCTGATCCAGCAGCGCCTCAATCTCAGGGTGCATGATTTTAATTAAGTGGTAATCGGTAATTGATAAAAGGAAGGAAGTTCGGCAACGAGCAGTGTACGGGATTTAACGGATTTAACTAATGGATTTTGAGGGATGAGGAAAGAGGGGTGAGGGAAGATGGATGAGGGATTGCCCTATTTTTTATTTTCCATTCCCCACACAGATTAAAACAGGTCGAATAGATCGTCAATGGTGACTTCTGCTGATTCAGAAATAGAAATTACTGGCAAGGGTGGCGGTAGGGGTAGGGCGCCTACTTCGGGAATTCCTTCCCAAGAGATAGCTTGAAAAAAGTCTGCGACTGGCTGGGTTAAAGTCAGAACTTGACCGGGGGTCGAGCCATTTGGGGTTTCTAAAGGTTTTCCCAGCCAATTATAGTGACCAAAGAAGTCTTGGACAGACTTGTCCAACCATGAAGTTTGACTTTTCATCTTTCTTCCTGCCTGGAGAGGCCCACCATCGCACTATAGATCGCGAAATTGGTGGGAGGAAAGGCAGGGCAGGGGATGTGCCTTTCCAGGTTGTTTACCGCAATATTTCACCGTGTTGCACTCGATTTTGAATATCGCGGGCGTTGGCACCTTCGTTGAGCCAGAATGCTGCTGCATCAATTTTATCTGGGTTGCCAAGCAGAAACTTGCAATAGGTTTCTCCCATTGAGTAACATTGGAGTTCTATGCAGCTCAGAGGCTTTTTGACTAGAGAGCCGAAGAAACCGGCGAACAAACCGGCGTATAGGTGACAAACCGGTTTGCCTACGTCGCCCAAAGTGCGAGCAACTGCTGAGTCAAAGAGGTTGATGAAGATGCACCCGTGTTTGCGATCGCTCATGTCCACTTCCCAGCGGCCCCAACCTTGAGCCGTGAAGGGCCACCACCAAGTTTCTAGCAGAAACATCAGATTTGACTGACGAATGTTCTGGCTGTATTCGGCACTAAACCATTTTTGAAAAAATTCGGAATCTTGCAGTCCCCACTGGCAACCAATAGTATACATGATGACAGAGGAAGCCGGGCCTACTTCTTCTTCGAGTCCCTCCACCAAACCGATAATGAAGTCTTCGCTGGTAAAAATGTTGCGGGACTCATTCCAGTCGTCAATTGTACCCCTCTGGCTATCGAAGGCAAAAAAATCCTTAAACCTATAGTGGCTATGCGTTTTAGGATGCTTTTGCTTCAGTAGCGATTCGCGGTGGGGGGAGATTTCTTTTTGGGCGGTAGAGACCATTGGCGGGTTGTTCCTTTTTGGTGTAGTTTGCTGAAAATTAGAGTCAAATAGACTGGGCTGTGTATCCAATTTAACGTCATTTTTCTAAAGGCAGGCACAGGGTATAATTTTTTACCGCAATATAAAAAGTTAAAATTCTAGGATGCTAAATTTGGGCGCTTGTTGGGACTTCTGCCTTCGGACAACTGCTATCTGACGGAGGGGCGAAAGTGGGTATAACCTTAAACTGCTATGTGTTATCGTTTTGTGCAAGCTGTCCATTATATATATAGGGCATATGGGGATGAAACATCACGCTTGTATTGCAATAGGCATCAATCAATATCAGTTACTCCAGCCTTTGAGTTATGCCCAAGAGGATGCAGAGGCACTGTACGGTTTTTTGACTTCTGAGGCGGGTTTTGCGCCGGATGGATGTCTGCTGATGACCGATAGCTCGCCGTCGCTGTGGGGTCAATCCACGTATCCGAATCGGGAAAATATTCTGAGGTTGACCCAAAGCCTGTGCGCTGAACATCTGCAACAGGGAGATTTACTCTGGTGTTTTTTTAGCGGCTACGGTGTCAGCTATGAAGGCAAGGATTATTTGATGCCGGTGGACGGCAATCCGGCTGACATTCAGGGTACGGGGATTCCGGTAGAGTTGCTGTTGAATACTCTGAAAAATGCTCCTACGGAAACGGTTTTGGTGCTGGTTGATATGAACCGCAGCCAGATTGTGAAAGCGGGGGAAACGATCGGCTCTCAAACGGCAGAGCTGGCGCGGGAACTGGAAATCCCGACGGTGCTTTCTTGCCGCCCGAATCAAGTTTCTCGCGAAACTTCGGCTCTGCGTCAAGGGTTTTTTACGACGGCGCTTTTGGAGGGGCTGCGCTCGGGACAGTGCACGACCCTTAAGGGTTTAGACCGTTTTTTGAGCGATCGGCTGCCGGAGCTGTGCGACCACCATTTGCGTCCCAAACAAGAACCTTTGATGGTGGTGAATCCTCCAGGAAAGGCTCATTTGGTGATTTTGCCGGATGCTTCTGGGGTGCCAACTGCTTTATTGGCAGGACGCAATGGCAATATGACGGTTAATGCGGCTGATGGGTTCGATAGCCCGCAAATGGCGACGGCTACGGCTCGAATGGAGCTGCCTGCTGCAGTTCGCAACGCTCAGGATTCGTCGGTTGAGAAGGTGCCTGTGTCGCAGCCGAATGCTGTGGGCACGGACGATCGGGGGGGCGATCGACCTTCGTTGCAAAAGCCGGAGGCTCAGGATAACGGGGGGTCGGATAAGTCTTTTTTGCAACAGCTAATTTTGTGGAGCTCAGCTACGGCTTTAGTGCTGCTGTTGGGTGTTTTTTTGACGAACAGATCAATTTTTCTGGGTCAAAAGGAAGGAGATCCTCGATCGCCTGCTGAAAATGCCCAAAACCCTGGCTCTCAAAACTCTGCTGGTGCTGGGGTGTCGCAGAACCAACCGCTGGCGCTGCAAGCAGGGACGGGAACCAAGCAGCCACCATCGAGCAAGCAGGTGTGGGCTGAGGCGAAAACTTTCCTCAAGGATGGTTCGGCTTCTAGTTTTAATAGAGCGGTGGTTAAGGCTCGAACGATTCCGGCTAGCGATCCGCTCTACCCGCAGGCTCAGCAGGATATTGAGCGCTGGAGTTTAACGATTTTGGATATAGCTAACGGGCGGGCTGCTCGGGGCGATTTCCAGGGGGCGATCGGCGCGGCTAAATTGATGCCTGATGTCAATGAGCCAGTTTACAATCAGTCGAAACAGGCGATCGCTCAATGGGAGGAGCTATCCAAAAGCCAAACTGTAAATGCTGCTTTGCTATCGGCTGCTAAGGGTCAAATTAAGCGGGGGGCTGCCTCTTCTTACAGTAAAGGCATCCAGCAAGCTAATCAAATTCAGCCCGGTCAGCCGAAGTATGAAGAAGCTCAGCAGTTGATTGGACAGTGGAGCGAAACTATTCTCAAAATTGCTCAGTTGCGCGGCTCTCAAGGAAAGCTGAAAGAGGCAGTTGAAGCTGCTTCGCTTGTGCCGTCGGGTACTAAGAGCTATCAGCAGGCTCAGAAGAATATCGCCAATTGGAAAACTAAGTTGCAAGGCCAGAAAAAAGGTTGATTTAGTTGAGAATTTCCCGGTGGAAAACCGGGAAATTCTCTTAGCTACAAAGCCCCGATAGGTCGATCGCTCGCTACCTCTGGACACTGCAAGATGACACCTACAGAGCGATAATTTAAAACCAATATTTAATTCACCATTTCTTCTGGGCAAATGCGGCGGCCGGGGATTTTATATGCTTTCCTATCGCTTCTTTTTTATAGGGTAAAATATATCGGAGGGGCGGATTAATTAAGATTTTTAATTCACGTCCCGGAGCTGCATAAACCCGCCCCCCCCAAGTCAAAAACCAGTCTTTTTTTACCATAAGGATGCCTGTAGGTATATTTTAAAAAAAAGTTGATGCACAAGTCCTAAATGAGTGAATTTTAATGTGCAATTAAAATACTTAATTTTTGTATTTTATAACTTCAGTTTGTCAGGTTAATTTATACTTAATTTCAACTTTAGTACCAAGGAAATTGGGCAAGATTTACAGCAATTTCCGCTGTTACGCTACAATAAATAACAATAAAATATCATTTTGTAGTCAAAGCTAATGAAAGCATATTTCCTCGCTATCTAATAAAAAATAGTGACAGCAGATTTGGCATAAAAGATGTCAAGTCGAGCACTGTCGGCGCTTGCTTCAACAGCAAGACTCGATCCATGGTTTAACTTTCTTTCATTGGTGGCCCTTTTCTACTGCTAATTGTGATCGCACCCCCACTCTACCCAGGGGTACTCGCGGACTTAATATGATTTGATATATGCTAATTTGACAGAAACAATTTTAAGCCGAATTGCCCACTTAGTTAGTTAACTTAGTGGGCGCTGACTTAAGCCGTGCTGCTCTAAAACGAGCCTTTCTATTTCAAGCTGATCAATAGGGATCGGTCTGACGAGATACCAATCTGGTTAAGACCGAGCTCAGACACGCCAACTTGCAAGATACTCAGCTAATAGGTTCTGATGACTCTGGTTGTCGCGTCAAAGGAGCCTGCTTTACAGACCCTCAAGGGTTAACTTGCCAACAGAAGCAGTGGCTCAGACCCAATCGAACCTTGAATATTTTAACCTACCCAATTGCTATTTAAATGAAAAAAATTGAAAAACTTGTTGAATTTGCGATACTTTTAGTTGCTACAGAAACAGGCTTTTCGCTTAACTATATTCAAAAGGTATTGTTGCGAGAATCTCTCGTTGAACACAAAAAAAGTTACGCTCAAATTGCTGAAGAAAATAAATACTCTGAAAGCTACATTAAGTTTTCAGTTGCGCCTAAATTATGGCAGTTGCTTTCACAGGCGATGGGTGAAAAAGTTAATAAAACAAATTTCCCGGCGCTGCTAGAACAGCGTTTTGTAAATCAGAACAATCCTCAGCAGCCAACTGAGACAACAACAGCAATGCCGACGGCGGGCTTGACTGCGGAACACTACGTTCTAGAATCTCCAGAAGGACAAGTTCCCGTCGCTTCGGGGCTGTACATTGAGCGACAGGCTATCGAACAAACCTGTTATCAAGAAATTCTCCAACCCCGTGCATTCATTCGCATTAAAGCACCTCGGAAGATGGGTAAGACTTCCCTAATCGCACGAATTCTGGATTATCGGAGGAGTCAAAATTACCACACAGTGAGACTTAGCTTACGTTCCGCCGACACACATGTGTTTGCTGCGAGCGATCGCTTCTTACGCTGGTTCTGTACCAATGTCAGTAAGCAGTTGGGTTTGGAATCTAGATTAAATGATTACTGGGACGAGGATATGGGAGCTTTGATTAACAGCACGATTTATTTTCAAGGTTATATCCTTAAGGAAATCTCTAACCCTATTATTTTAGCACTAGATGGCATCGACCAATTATTTCAGTATCCAGAACTCGCTGGTGATTTTTTCGTTTTGTTGCGTTCCTGGTATGAGGAAACAAAGGACATTTCTGTTTGGCAAAAGTTACGACTCGTGATCGCTCATTCCGTTGAAGTTTACATTCCCTTACCAACTAAGCGCTCTCCGTTTAATGTAGGATTGGCGATCGAACTGCCGACCTTTAACCAAGAACAGGTGCAGGATTTAGCTCAACGTCACCAACTTCAACTCACCAAGCCTGAACTTGAGCAGTTAATGAAGCTGACTGGTGGCTTTCCGTATTTAATCCGAGTAGCTTTGTATCAAAGTAGTCGCTTTAATATTCACCTAAAAACGTTACTGCAAGATGCTACAATTGCAATGAAAATTTATCAACAACATCTTCAGTCTCTGTTGTGGCAACTTCAGCAAAATCCTCAGTTATCTGAAGCTTTTAAGTAGGTTTTAACGGCTCCAACTCAGTTAGATATGGAAGTGGCATTTAAGTTGGAAAGTTTAGGACTGGTGCAGATGATCGAGAATAAATTAACTGTTAGCTGTGAGCTATATCGAGAGTACTTCCGCAGTCTGTATCATCTCAAATCAGTTCCTTAAAGGTGAGTTTGGTTCGCGATTAATACACGCGAACCTAGCCCAGTTTTTCACCCTGATTACTTCTCCCCAACTCGTGGGTCTTTGTCATCGTAGTCTAAACTCAAGGAAGAACTGGGTCAAGGAATTTCTCTGCGCGATCGCACCAACCTGCTAGAATTTATAATGATGATGGAATTGGGATCTCTGCTGTAAGTCAACCAGCAGATTCTCAGTGGCGATCGCAAACTCAACCTTAGTTGCCCAATTCTCGAAATCCGGTGCTAATCGCATCAGTTTTTCCACAATCTCGTAATTAACCCGCAACACCAGAGAGAACGGGAAGTTTTTCCTAACTTTTAAAACATCCTCTTACATTCAGAGAAAGAAATGCTATCGGAAACAAAATTATCTACAATGATTTCCTCTCAATTCCTTGTTAGAATTCAATAGTTAGGCGATCGAATTACCTTGGAGCTAAATCAGGTACTCTATATTGATGGAGACAAATCGGAACATATGTATATAACACTTGAAGGTGAGCTGTATCTATACTAGGGAAATATTAAAGATTGGATTGGTTCTGGAGATTTTATTAGAGAGGAGAGATTGAGTTTTTTTTTGGTACTGACCGTATCGTAACAGTGAAAGCGGCAGACAAAGGCTGTCGTTTGGGGCGCGTTAAACGAGATAAATTATTTCAAACCAATGATGTTAAAATAACAATTTTGATGACTTACCTAATTGTGGGAATTGCTCCCTACATGGAGATTAGAATGATGGAATTTACGGAGTAGTTCAAACTAGCATCTGATATTGTCACTAACCATTGCGATTTCGCTCGTCCTTCCCTAAAAGTTATTAGCAATTAAATACTTGTGGCTGGGTAAGAGTAGACCAAAAATTATAGCTAAGAAAATTATCAGGTATTTTACTTTACTTATTTGTCCTATTACCATCAACCAATCCCACTAATACAAGCCCTATGGTAATTAGCTGGTGATAACAGAAATGCATATTATATCAGGGGTAGTCAAATAGTAATACAAGCAATTTAATCATCAGCTTTTTATGTCCCAAAATAGCTATCAAATCGGCGGCAGTTTAACTATTGATGCACCTAGTTACGTACAGCGGCAAGCCGACTCCCGACTGTATGAAGCCCTGAAGCGAGGAGAGTTTTGCTATGTCCTCAACTCGCGGCAAATGGGCAAATCTTCACTGCTGGTGCGAACCAAGCATCGCCTTGAAAAAGACGGCTTTCGCTGCGTAGCTGTCGATTTGAGTGTGGTGGGTAGCGAACAAATTACTCCGCTGCAATGGTACAAAGGGTTCGTCGGTGACTTGTGGCGACAGTTGGGGCTATTGGAAACCTTAAACCTGAAAACTTGGTGGCAAGAACGCAACGATCTCGGTTTACTGCAACGTCTGCGGTGGTTTATTGAGGAGTTGCTACTGGTGCAGTTTCCCCAACAACGGCTGTTTATCTTTGTCGATGAAGTTGACAGTCTGTTGGGGCTTAGCTTTTCGATTGATGACTTTTTTGCCTTAATTCGCTTCTGCTACAATCAACGGGCAATAAACCCTGAATATCAACGAATTACCTTTGCCATTTTTGGGGTAGCAACTCCCTCGGATCTAATTCGAGACAGAACGAAGACACCGTTCAATATTGAGCAAGCTATAGAACTAAAAGGGTTTGAGTGGGATGAAGTGACTCCCTTAATTCAAGGGTTGGAAATGACGGGGGAACAGTCGGCATCGGTTGTGAGGGCGATTTTAGACTGGACGGCTGGACAACCGTTTCTGACTCAGAAGTTGTGTCATTTAGTGGTGCAATTGAGTCAGCGGACAATGGGGGACGGTGGCTTAAATCCTATTCCACCAGGTACGGAATCGTTCTGGATTGAGAACTTGGTCAAAACTCGCATTATTGAGCGTTGGGAATCGCAGGATGAACCGGAACACCTGAGAACCATTCGCGATCGCATTGAACGTAACGGTCAGCGGGCTGGTAGAATTCTAGGCATTTATCAAAAAATTTTGCAAGAAATTGAAATAAAAACTGATGATAGTCAAGAACAGATTGAATTGTTACTTAGTGGCTTAGTCGTTAGAGACGAGGGAATATTAAAGGTAAAAAATCGCATCTATCAACAAGTATTTAATCTCCAATGGGTGGAAAAGAAATTAGCGGCATTGCGTCCTTACTCGCAGGTGTTTGATGCTTGGGTAGCTTCTGGGCAACAGGATAATTCCCGCCTCTTGCGCGGACAAGCCTTAAAAGACGCTCAAATGTGGGCGCAAGGTAAAAGTTTGAGCGATTTGGACTATCAATTTTTAGTCGCTTCTGGCGAATTGGATAGGCGGCAAATGCAGCAAACTCTCGAAGCAGAACGGCTCAAAGAAGTGGAAGCGCGACTGGCAGAGGAACAAAAAAGATTAGCACTAGAGAAAAAAAGTTATAGGCGGCAAAGGCTTTTGCTTCTTGGAGTAAGTATGGCATTAATTCTCGCCTGTGCATTGGGGCTAGAGGCTTATGTTCAGTATCGAAAAACTGCTGTCAGCGAAATAAAAGCGATCGCGAAATCTTCCGAAGCGCTATTCGCCTCAAATCAAAAGTTAGATGCCTTAGTACAAGCCATCACAGCACAGCGACAACTGCAAAAATTAGGTGGTGTAGACGCAGATATCCAGCACTCAGTTAAGGAGGCTCTCCATCAGGCTGTTTATGGAGCAATTGATTATAACCACTTATTGGGGCATAACAATGTGGTGAATGATGTAACTTTCAGCCCTGATGGCGAACTCATTGCCTCAGCTTCTGCCGACAAAACGATCGATCTTTGGAAAAAAGACGGTACAAAGCTGGGAACGCTTCAAGGGCACGACAAGGCGGTTTGGGGAGTCGTATTTAGCCCCAGAGGGGATCTAATTGCTTCTGGTTCTGCGGATAACACAGTTAAACTTTGGCGCAAAAAGAGTACAAATTCACCAAAGGTCAAGCCGAGTTATACCTTGTTGCACACCTTAAAAGGACATACCAAAGAGGTTGCACAAGTAGCGATCGCTCCTAACGATCGGATTATTGCATCTGCTTCTAAAGATAAAACAATTAAACTCTGGACTAGAGACGGCAAACTGCTGAAAACTCTCACGGGACATACAGATGAAGTTGACAGCGTTGCCTTTAGCCCGGACAGTCAAATTATTGCATCTGCTTCTAAAGATAAAACTATCAAACTCTGGAGTACAGACGGTCAACTGATAAGAACCCTGACGGGACATACGGATAGAGTCAAGAATGTTGCCTTCAGCCCTCAAGGAAATCTCATCGCCTCGGCAAGTTGGGATAAAACGGTCAAACTTTGGCACCTTGATGGAACTTTAGTCCAAACCCTAACTGGACACAGCGATGCCGTGACCAAAATCGCTTTTAACCCTCAAGGTTGTTTAATCGCCTCGGCAAGTCTTGACAGAACAGTCAAACTTTGGCAGCTTGACGGGACTCTGGTAAAAACCCTGCTAGTCGCCAAGGATGTTGTCTCTGGATTGGCTTGGAGTCCTGACGGGCAAATCTTCGCCTCATCTAGTTGGGATGGCCCGATCGCACTCTGGAAGCTTGATGACAGTTTGCTCAAGACTCTTAACGGACATCAAGCATCCATTTACACCATAAAATTTAGTCCTGACGGAAAGACAATTGCCACCGCCAGTCGCGACAATACCGTTAAACTTTGGCGGCTTGATGGCAGCTTAATTCGCACTTTCCCGAAACAAACCGATAAAGTTTTCGGAGTAGATTTCAGCCCAAAGGGAGACACGATTGCTACAGGCGGTTATGACAGCACTGTTCGGTTGTGGCGACTCGACGGAACTTTACTCAAAACTTTTACTGGACATCAAGGCAGAGTCTTCGCCGTTGATTTTCATCCAGATGGACAGTCACTCGCTTCGGCGGGTGAGGACAGAACGGTCAAAGTCTGGAGGATTGACGGCACCCAATTGGCAACTCTCAAAGGACATACCGATTACATTAACGCAGTGGCATTTAGCCCCGATGGAAAGCTGATTGCCTCTGGTAGTGTGGACGGCACTGTCAAACTTTGGCAGTGGGATGGTGCGATCGCATCTGGAAAGCCCACCTACAGGCTTCTACACACTTTAACAAGCCATCGCCGTCAGGTAGCTGGAGTGGCATTTAGCCCTGACGGCAAAACCCTCGCTTCAGCAGCTATGGATAGCACGGTGAGACTTTGGTGGCGCGACGGTACAGAAATCAGAGCCTTAAAGGGACACAAAAATGGGGTGTTCGCAGTGGCATTTAGCCCCGATGGCAAGACTCTCGCCTCGGCAAGTTTCGACGGCACAGTTAAATTTTGGAACTACGACGGTAAAGAACTTGAAACTTTAAAGGGACATAGCGATGGGGTGTTCGGAGTGACATTTAGCCCTGATGGGAAGTTAGTCGCTTCAGCCAGTCAGGATAGAACCGCAATTTTATGGAATTTAGAGCGAATTCTCCAGCTCGATTTTCTCGAGTATGGTTGCGACTGGGTGCGGGATTATTTGCAGACGAGTCCTGATGTGAAGGAGGAGGACAGACATTTGTGCGATCGATCTCCTCAATAGACATCTCCAACAACAGTTCTTTAGCTTCTGTTGGTGAAGATAACACTCTCGTTGTCTGGAATTTACCGCGCATACTCAAACTTGACCTGCTGGAATATGGCTGTAATTGGGTACGAGATTATCTGCGGACTAATGCACAGGTGGAAGAGGGCGACAGGCAACTTTGTCTATAGTCATTCGTTCGTCATCGCGCCTCTGGGAACCAACCTGTAGCTCTAATTAGCCAATTAATTGACCAATTTAGTATATTGACAAAAGTAACTAATTGTGCAGTAAGAGGCTCGCAGCAATGTAGCTTGATACAAACATACCAACTTTATCTATTTCTCGTTGACCTAAAAAACTGAATAATAAATTATGTAGAACTTGAAAGAAAAAATTGAAAGCAAGGCTAGGGGAGGAAAGTCTTCGCTTTTAGCCGATCGCGTATCAATTGAATTTCAGCGTGAAAAAGCGATCGCTTGGTGTTTTGAGTTATACATTTGGCGCAATTACTAGCCAAATCGCTCGGTTAAATTAGGAAAGGAAAAAAAAATCATGAATTCAACAAAATCAATTGAGAAAAAGTTCTCTGTTAATCGTATAGCCAGAGTACTTTTTGCCTTTATCTCTGTACTCTTCCTGCAATTTATGGGACTACCCGTTAGCCCTGTCTTTGCTGATAGCTGTGATTACTCGAATATCGTGACAGGTGGGAAGATCATTGAGTTGAAGGAGGTGGGTGATCAGCCTAACTATGTTGGTAAAGCAGACTCTAAGAGCTATTACTATTACTACCCAAGAGCCACAACGAACGCCTCAGAAGCTGGCAGGCTCGTAGTTGAAGACCTTACGGGAAATCTAAACGATGGGGGTAAAATTCATCTCAGAACTCTAGATAGAGACGTTTGGGAAGAATCTTGGCTATCCTATGACTTGCTGGGAGCATTTAGCGATAAGCAGGCACTCTATTATTGGAATGACCAAGGCGATAAGAGTGATTGGAAAGTTACCCGACTTAGTAATTCCCAAAATGAAGGGCCCATAAAATATGGCGAACCTGTGCTCATTTCTAATGGTTTTTATAAGGAGTACCTCAAACCGGATGGCGAGGGATTTCTCACTAGAAGTAAGGACGCTCATCTATGGCAGTTTATTGACTACGATTTGAGGAAATTGGATTTCCAAGAGATTAAATACGATTTAGAGAAGGCAAAAACTACTGCTCCTACTCCAGTCGTGGTTGGTCGGGGAAGTGCTACAAATGATGGAAGCACTCCAGACGAATTTACGGTACACCTAACTATAGACGAGACCAAAACCTCAAACTTCTCTAGAACTGATGGTGTGGAATTGCCCGTAGGAGCAAGTTTTACCGCTGGTATTCCTGAAGTTGGTAGTACTACCGCTTCCATTGAACTATCAGCAAATCGTAGTAATACCTACGGCAAGGAAGAGACCTTTACCAAAACCTTCGGGGCAGATTATAAGGTACAGGTTTATCCAGGCAAAACAGAAGTAGTAGAGGCTGTAGCAACTCAAGCACAACTAAGTGTCCCCTACGTCATGTCCTTCCGTACACCTACTGGCAGTATCGTAAAATCCTGCGGCACCTGGTTAGGGACAACGTTTTCCAAGGTGGATTACACTCACCACACAGCAACAGGTTCTACTCCGTCAAAATTAGGTCAACCTATTTAAGGAAAGGATAAGTCAAGCCAGATTAGACATCTGGTGAAAAACAATCTCAGGACTTACGCAAAGACTCTATCTGTAGGATGCGTTACCCTCTGGTAACGCACCAGCCACACTATTATCTTTGCTGCTGACTAAGGGGCGATCGCTTTTTGATGATAATCAGCGATCGCCCCTTAGTCAGCTATTCTTCACTCTTTGAGGCTTTTTTCAACTTTTGCACCTTTTTTGTAAAAGCCCCTCTAACTCCAAAAATGCACAGATGGCTCTCTGACATCATCTTTGAAGTGTAGATAAAAATCAGAACAGGAAATGTTGGAATTGAACCATGAATAACTTGTTTAAAAGGGTAGCCTTAGCTGCCACATTGTTGACTTTTCTTTTTCTGTTTCTACCCCCTTTCTCAGGAAACAGAGCTTTGGCTCAGACCAATAACTATGCCGATGATTTTAAGCTATTGGCGCATAATGTCTATATGTTGCCTGTGGTCAACTCGGGGCAAGCCCAGCGTGCTGATCTAATCGCCAAAGCCGACTATATCAAAGGCTATGATGTGGTACTTTTACAAGAAGCTTTTGACAACTCTGCATCAGATAAGCTACTTTCAGGGCTAAAAGGCGAATACCCCCATCAAACTCCAGTCCTTGGTCGCAGTCAAGATGGTTGGGATGGGACATTGAATTATGGAGAAGTCTTTGATGGCAAGGTTGAAGATGGCGGTGTTGCCGTTGTTAGCCGCTGGCCGATTGAGGAAAAAGTGCAGTATGTCTTTGATGGAGGCTGTGGTTTTGAGGCAAGATCCAATAAAGGGTTTGTGTACGTCAAGGTAAACAAAGAGGGACGCTTCTACCACGTCATCAACACTCATACTCAATCTGAAGACAGTATGTGTGGGAGCGGTAAAGCTGCCGAAATTCGTAGCTCACAATTCAAGGCAATCAAAAAGTTTATTGAGGATAAGAATATCCCCTCAAATGAAATCATCTTCATTGGTGGCGACTTAAATGTAAATCGCAACAACAGCAGCGAATACTCTACTATGTTAACTGATTTGGAGGCTAATGCCCCAAATTCCTATGCTGGTTGGACGGCAACATGGGACACAGTAACTAATGGTATTGCCAACTACAACTACTACCAAAAATTATCGCCCGAATACTTAGATTACATCCTAGTTGCCAAAAAACACGCTCAACCAAACTTCTGGCACAATCAAGCCTTGGATGTGCCTTCCCCAAGATGGAGGGTTCAGTCTGGACTTGAAACCTACGAGTACAAGGACTATTCCGATCACTATCCAGTTGCCGCCTTTGCCTATGCTGATGACAAAACGCCTACCCACAGCTTCAAGGCAATTAATAAACCCTATGGCGACATCACCTTGAAAAATGTTGGCAACAATCGCTACGTTCAAGTTGATTCCTCAAAGCCAAATGACTGGCTGACAATCCAGGCTGACAATTCAAGTGATGGCAAAACCCACTTCAACTTATCTAATTGGTATTACCCCAGCAGCTCCTGCATTAGCTCGGGAGACTACGTCAAGGTAGAGTCTATATCCTATCCGGGCTATTACTGGAACTGGTACGGTGTTGGTACAGGCAGGTACGGATACTACCCTAAGAAGGACGATCCCTCCAACCGCTTGCGTTTAGAAATTATCAATGACACTGGCGATTGCCTGCAAGACGGCGATAATGTGGCATTTAAAGATACAGACACATTAGCTGGATTCACAGATAAATATGTCAAGCGCTGGCCTGATGGTTCTTGGCAGGACCACCTCTTCCTCTGGCCTGGGAGTGTTGGCAATGATCACAAGTTTGTGGTGAGCGTCTCCCAACCCCATCCTCAATATCAAAACTGGTCGTCTAACTTGCACTATCCTAACTGAAGTAATACGATCGCTGGTAGGTAGGGTAGAGGGGTAGCTCTACCCTACCTACAGTTGTTTTGATTGAATTTCAGGGATAGGAATGCGATCGCTTGGTCTTTGATGATCTGGCTGGAAAATCAAGGGTGCGATCGCTTCTCTCGCCAGTGCGATCAATCCTCAAACAGCGGTAATTGCTTCTCTATCAGTTTAAAGAGTAGGACATAATTCACGCTTCCAGTTTTTGGACATAGGCTGGAGAAGGTGTAAGCGTATTGAGCAAAGATTCGTCTGCTGTCCAGAATTCGGCAGATTCTAGCTCAGCAACTGCAAGAATTGCAGCATCATACAGAGTTGCCAAGGAGAACTGTTGGGCGATCGCCCATATTATTGCACCGATAGCATTACTACCCTTGGTAATCAACAGGCATCTGGCAGAAGCCATAATAAAACCTCTTTTAAAAATCTAGATTTACCTAGATTTTTAAAAGCCGTGAGAAGGTGCGAGATCAAGAGCAGCAGCGCTTCGCTATCGCGGCCGTGTTCGATCGTAGGGCTGGAAAATCAAGGGTGCGATCGACCGTTTATCGATCGGGTACAGCAACTGTCTACCACTTACAGCGTTTCCACCATTTTAGTCATAGGTGAGAGTGGTGATTAGTTTGATTTGACACTCACCTGCCTTTAGGCGAGATGACTCAAAGGGGCGATCGTGCCGTTAATTCCTTCCCGTCGAACGGAGCATACTGTCTCTTTCTGGACACTCCTCAAGCTTAAATTTACGTGGGGCACAGGGTATTTGTGTTGCGAGTCCTTCCCAATGTATCAAGCTGCCTTGACTCTTACACTTGATACAAATTTCAATTCTCTTGCTTCGTTAAAGGGGAGTATGACGAACTTTAACATTTTTTTAGGTAAAGCCAAACCTATCTTGTATTATATTAATATACCATACTATCAAGATGAAAAATGGAGACTTTTTAAAAGTTTTTCGACTTAAGAAAAAATAAAACTAAACTCGTCAAGCTTCGGAAAATTTTCCCTAGTAGCTGCGGAAAGATTTCGGGAAAACTCAGAAAGTTACGAACAAATAATTTTAACACTATGTGGATGTGTAAGGTGGCGAATAGGTGCGATTGTTCTGCCCAGTTAAAGTGCAACTAAATAAAAAAATGAATTAAAATGGTTGATTAAATAGGTTTATTTTTATTAATTCATTTTCTCTCCCCTACTCGCCTGTTCCGTTTGTGGCTGTGTGACACCTGCGGTCAAACAGCCAGAAACGTTTCACCTCAAAGGTTTGGGGATTTTTCCAGATGTCTGTTTCAGATATGCTGATTTGACACAAGCAATTTTAAGCCGAATTGCCCACTTAGTTAGCCAACTTTGTTGGCGCTGACTTAAGCTGTGCTACTCTAAAACCAGCTTCTCTATTTCCAGCCGATCGAGAGCGAGCAGTCTTACGAGATACCAATCTGGTTTAGACTGAGTTCAGACACGCCAACTTTAAAGATATTCAGCTCATGGGTTCGGATTTCTCTGGTTGTCACGTCAAAGGAGCCTGCTTTACAAACCCTCAAGGGTTAACTTGCCAACACAAGCCGTGGCTCTGAGCCACTGGAGCCTTAAATATCCCAACCTAGCAAATTGCTATTTGAATGAAAAAAATTGAAAAACTTGTTTAATTTACGATAGTTTGAGTTGCTACACAAACAGGCCTTGTGCTTAACTATATTCAAAAGGTATTGTTGCCAGTATTTATAATTAAAAACAAAAAATATGCTCAAATTGCAGAAAAAATAAGTAATCGGACAGCTATATTACAGCGATATTCGATGTTAATCAGCACAATAAGTAACAATAAAATATCCTTTTGTAGTTAAAGCTAATGAAAGCATATTCGCTGGAGCTAGGAGAAAAAATAGTGACAGCACATTTGGCATAAAAGATTTCAAGGAGAAAAGTAGCGACCCAGTTTCCTCGATCGTAAAAGTCTCGTCCAAAAACAGGCACTAGCAATAACAAACCGAGGGAAATTTACAGCCCAAACAGAGAGGAAAACCGCAATTCAGTCATCTGACAAATACAGAAGTAGAAGTCAAAGCACTGGTGGCATCATCAAGAGGCCACCAGGGTGGAGTGGTGTGAATTATTTGCTATTAAGACCGGAAATTCGGTGAGTGGGACGGCCGTGTGTCGCTGTGTGCAGAAATTAGGAGTACATCGTAAAAAAAATATGGTACAGTAGCCAAGCCGCGACAGAAAGAGTCCAAAAATTCACACTAGACCTCTTGCAAAAATAACTAGGACGGGCAAGATGCCCATCCCACAAGAGTTATTTTTTTTGTGGGATGGGCATCTTGCCCGTCCAATAAATTTATGAAAAGGACTTTTGCAAGAGGTCTACTATAGTATTAGGAAAAAATCAAAGATATCGAGCCAGAAAACAAGCCTATTTTTGGATGAAACCCGGATTACACTGGGTGCGACCCGAACTAATGCCCGTTCACAGCCGAGGACAAAACTCTCCCAACTCAAACCATTTTATCGAGGCCAACTCATTCACAGCTATTGGCGCAATTAGTATCAACAAACTACTGGCATTAATGATAATAAATAATTCAAAAAAACGAGCTGCATTTGTCGTATCTATTGTGAACTTTTCATGTTCTAAATAAGGGGCAGTAGCAGTAGTATTGATGGATAATTTACCGCCTATAAACTAGCATCAATTGTGCCACTGATTGATGCAGTAGGTGCGAGTGGTATTTATTTATTCCCATACTCTCGCCTATTTTAATCCAATTGAACAATGGTTGTCACCACTCAAATCTTTTTTGCTCGGGTTCGCTCCAACAACCACGTCCATAATTGATAGAATCATTGCATTTTGCCTCAACAAACATGAATTTTCAACATTTAAGAAATTGGAAAGCTAATTGCTGATACTGTACCTCATAACAGCAGGGACTGCTGTAATTGCTATCAAAGGCCAAGTGCGAAGACAAAATCGACTTGACAAGGCTGGTATGCAGAGTTGATTTGTTTTACCCTTCTTTTTGGGCTATTAGGAGCGATCGACGGATGGAAGACTGTTTAAACTTGTGCTGTTTTAAAATTCTTAACATTGACCGATCTGTTATTAATTATACAAAATGAGCCGTTACTGGCAATGCTAGCCGAGGGGCGATCGCCCCTAATGAATTCAGAAAACACATGCACCGCCACACAGCGCAAAAAATCTGGATTCGCAAGCTGCGAGTCTTCGTTGGCGCGGACATTACAAAGCTGCCTTAATTAACACAAATAAGGGCTTTGCAAGAAAAGAAAAAAAATATATCATTGAGACACAAGAATAAAAACTTGCTCGCTTATGGTAGCCCAGGTAACACACGTATTCCTAAAGTTATAGTCCACAGCGAGACATACGGCAGATCTAAATCAATAGGGTGAGGTGGTTGTGTCTGAATGTTAAGAGGGGCGATCGAAGAGGAATCTTAAGAGGGGCGATCGCTTCCCAATGGGAGAGGGTAAAACCTAGTAAGGCAAGGATCTGGAGACAATGCTGAACTTTTTGAGTTCAGGAAAGTAGCGTTAGCACTAAACTCTGCCTTATTGTCGGAAGCGAGCCAAATTTGTAACAGTTCTTAACTATGAAGAATTCTGGGAAAACTGGTAGCATAGTGACACTTTTGTTAGCAAAAACAGATAAAGTAAATAAAGTTGGCTAGCTCTAGAGGCCTCGATCCCCATTTAGGGGAGGTTGAATCAAATTGATTCCTACCAAGTGGTTTTAGAGTTACAATCGGAACCAAAGCATCGCTATTTAACTGAGTTCTTTACTTACTTTTACTTTCAGCTATGAACGTGGATTTTATCAAAGCCCAAGTCAGGTTGCTACAGGGTGCAAGTTCATCGGAGCGAGAAACCCTTATTAAAAACATCGGCGTCTGTGCTGGCGTGATC